>SCPN01000244.1_pt1 | contig 302597 bp, 273 predicted proteins | sample 6106831 | NCBI WGS metagenome assembly SCPN01 (sample SAMN10720447, study PRJNA508395) | human gut metagenome | isolation source: Participant 1, 0 month
TCAGAGCAACTCCTTTGTCTTCCGGCTGAGCTACATAATTATAGCGCGTATAGTCCATGATGGACGGAGTTGTACCATACTTCTGAGTGAAAGTGGCCGAACGGAGCGAGTCTACCGGATACGAATAAGATGCACCAAAGTTATGCATCAGTCCCAGGGTATGTCCGATCTCATGCGCTGCTACATAACGTAACGAGCTTCCCATCGTCTCGTCATCAAACACAGCCTTGCGCACTTTGGGGTCAACAGTAGCAGTCTGAACAAACCGCCAGTTATGCAACAACTTAATGATATTTGAATAAAACAAGACGTCACCCTGAATGATTTCACCCGAACGAGGATCGGCACAGGAAGGTCCCATTGAATTTTGTATCGGAGTGGTAATCATTCGGTAGCAGCTATAACGAATATCATCCGGATCAAAGTTCGGATCATCCTTCGGATAGTCTTTCGCTACAATCGCATTCTTAAATCCTATTTCCTCAAACGCAACCTGCCAGTCTTCTATTCCTTTCTTTATGTAATCTCTCCACTTGTCGGGGATAGCAGTATCAACGTAATATACAATCGGCTTCTGAGGTTCCACCAACTCACCTTGCTTATAACGTTCCAAGTCTTCTGGTTTTGGTTGCAAATCCCATCGGTTGATGTAAGTAAGTTCTTGCAAACCATCTTTCTTTTCAGTATAAAACCGCTTGCTTTCATCAAAATAACCGATACGCGAGTCTCCATAACGAGGACGCATAATTTCCTCCGGCAGCAAAATAATATTACGCGTCATGGTTACAGTGAACGGTCCTCCGTCAACAGTATAACTCATCAGCGTCTTGATGTTTATATTCAGCGGAAAACACTTCATTCCCAGAATAGTCGATTTGGAAGAAGCAAGACTTCCCTTCAGTGCTTTTCTCTTCATCAATACATCCATTATATTTTCCGAACGAAACGGGCTGAATTCGGGTACATCCGTTATGAAAAGCGAACTCATATCGATGACATATGCTGAAGAGTCCGGTGAAAGACTTTCTATCTTATATGCTTCCCAAATAGGGTCTGAGAAGTTGCGCTGAAAAGCAGCATACATATTGGAAGTGGTGTCACACAAATTGCGCACCATCTTTTTGTGCATGTAGATTTTCTTTTTATCTGCCGAGAAAGTTACCAGTACCGGATTGCGTGGCATTTGTCCGGCAGCTATATCTTTATTGTTACTGGTACTCGATACTCTGGACGCAATCATAAAATCGCGTCCCATCAAGTCTTTAGGTATTTCGAAATAATACTTATCCTTAACGATGTGTACCTTAAACATGCCATCAATCGTCTTGGCTCCTTTCAGTAGTTTTTTGTATTCGGTCATACTACTCTTTGTGGAATCTTTTGCCGCCGGCTGCTCTGTTTCCGCTTTTGCTTTCTTCTTTTTCTTTTTAAAAATCTGACTTTCGGCATTAGCAGTTACCGCTCCGGCAGTTAATGCTCCTACAAGTAATAAGGTGAAAATTTTGTTCATATCATGTTGTTTTTAAGTTCTATAGTTCCAGTTTGGACAGATCGAATCCGTTTTCAAGCATAGCTTCCCGAATCACATCATACTTCTTCTTCATTACCGGATATTTATCGCAGATTTCCTGAATCTCGGCAGGAGTTTTCTCAAAGACGAAATTCATCCATTGCGCAAGGTCTTCACTCTTTAAAGGAGCATAAATGGAATTAAAATCCGGCCAATCTTCATCAATATAGGAGTTCTCAGAATAAGTAATCACCCCATACTTATAAAAATCGATTTCATTAGGGTCCGTTCCTTTAAAACGATACCAGTTCGGGTCGTACAATTTCGGTTCAACTTCTTCACTAGCTTCATAAAAAGCATCTGAAATAGTAAACAATCCTCTGACTTCCGACATATACTTTGCCCAAAAGCTGGCATTCACATCTGCTCTGATTTTCACAAACTCCTCATCGGTCATTGTTTTCAGAGAAGATGATACATTACCTAAGGCTATAAAGCTGCTACTAGCATAGCAATTCATGATGGTTGTCTCACCATAAGAGGCCATCCGGACCTCTTCAGATAACAATATAGAAAAAGGTAAATTCTTCTTTAAAAAACTATCCGAGTACAAATTCAATAATACCTTTTGCAAAAACTCAATCCCTTCATCAATAATCTCCTGCTTTTGTTCGGGAGCAGTTATTTTAATTCCGTTATTCGCTGTAAAGTTGAATTTATAATCAGCCTCAGTCGGATTGGTTATAATCACAGTCTGATATTTCTGATAAAACTGGTATATAAAATGCTGTGTCGGATCTGACGGGTCATCTGTCAAAATGTTGTATTTATCCGGTTGCTCAGGAACGATTAACGCATCTTCATGATAACAAGAAGACATACCTGCCAACATACAAATTAATAATATAAGTTTCTTCATAATCGATCAATTATTAACAGGTTCACTATTCGGACGGTCGAATATTTCTATTTCCGTATTTCTCTCTCTTTCGCTCTTAGGAATCGGCAATACGTATGAGCCTTTCTCTTTCAGTTCGAAGACATCTCCTGCTCCCTCGTTCTCCTTTGAACTGTAAGTATGCGTAAGAGGAGGGCAGCCATATCTGCGCAAATCAAACCAGCGGAATCCTTCAAACGCCAGTTCTCTACGGCGTTCCTTACGTACGGTTGCTACAATTCCGTCTTCATCAACAGCTAACGGCGGAGTTCCCGGTTTCATACGATTTTCACGGAGCTCATTTAAGTCAGCAAGAGCCTTGTTCGTATTGCCAAGTTCAGCAAAAGCCTCAGCACGATTCAGATAAGCTTCCGAAATACGCAAGGCGTTGGCATAGACTGTAGCAGAATTTTTAGTCCACTTAATAGGTGTATAGACACTATACTGTTTGTTAGTAGGTCTGGTCTGGTTGCCGATTGTATTCTTGAAATAATTCGTAAGACGCAAATCATCTTCCGAATATAGCGCTAGTAAATCATCAGAAACCACCAAGTTCCCCGTATACCTGAAATCTTCTTTCATATGCGTCTCAAGTGATGTAAGTCCGTAGGATAACAAGATTTCTTTGTTAGCAAGAGAAAAGAAATAGTGGTCCTTTTTTTCCTGAAGTTTGTAAAGTGGCTGAGTCGCGACCTTAAAGACCGAGTCACAATAAAGAATGGTCTCATCATATTTCTCCTGAAAAAGAGCAATACGTGATGCCAATAGATAAGCACTCGGCAAGTTAGGACGGAAAATAGTTTTCTCACCTCCTATAGCCTTAAAACACTGGATAGCCTTATTAATGTCTTCTTCCATTTGGGCATAAACAGCTGCATTCGTGGCCCGCTTCATCATCTTATCTGATAAGCCGATTTCTTTATTGAGCGGTACACATAAGTCTTCATTTGCCGTTGCAGGATGATAAGGCTTTCCATACAAATTAGCAAGCATAAAATACGAGAAAGCCCGCATGAAATAAGCTTCACCTGCTAAATCCTGACGTTCCATATCCGTCCCGTTCATGGTATAAAGCTGGTCCAGTATGATATTAGTCATCAATATCTTATGATAATAGACTGTCCATGCAACATCCGGCGTAAGTTCATTTGAAATTCCCACTTCCGGGTTTCCCTGCCACGTATAATATGCCCAAACATATTCTCTGAAATCATTAGAAATGACTTGTGGTCTGGTTCCATAGTAACATTGGTCTTTCACATCGTCTGTCATATATTCCAGATAAGGATGAGGTATGTCTTTTTCATTCGTTTTCATTACCTCACCGAAGAACAGTTCCTTGTAATCCTTCACCGATCTGGGTATCATCAAATCTTGTGAACTTTCTTCCAAAAAGTCACTGCACGACGATAATGTGCAGATAAACAATATGATATATAAATTGTACTTTTTCATCATCATTCATTATTAAAGAGTAATATTAAAGCGAAGTGAGTAAGAACGCTGCGGTGGTATACTTCTTGAGCCAAATCCAATCTGTTCAGGATCTCTGCCCTTCAGCGCTTTATCTTTAATGACAAATACATTACCCATATCAAAGCTGACACTTGCTCCTTTCAGATAGACAGGTTTCAACCATTCACGTTTAAAATCATAGCGAATAGACATCGAACGGCATCTGAGGAAACTGCCTGAAACTACACGGATATCACTCTTATTATACATATCCCATCCATTATCCGCAATACGATAGGTCACATCCTTATCGTTGATCTGCAAACTCTTATCCGATAAAACCGGTATAATGGTTCTGTCTTCATCACCCGGCTCTCTCCAACGATTCACAAATTCACTGGACATATTCTGATCCGGATAAGGAAGCCGCTGTCCGGAGGACTCATACAAATCATTCAAGCGCATTTTATTGCCAAAGCTGAATGAGAACAACGCATTAAATGTAATATTCTTATATTTCAAATAAGTAGAGAATCCACCGGTCAGATCGGGTTCACGTTTTCCGGAAAGAACAAAAGCACGGTCATACATCTCCTGCAAAGAATGAACCACAGCATTTCCTTCTTCATCTTTCTCATTAATATCCTTAAATGTAGGAAAACCCTGATCATCCAGTTTATCAAATTTATAAGAATAGAAACTATTTATCGCATTGCCATTGCTCACTAATGTTCCTGCAATATAGTCTTGCCAAGTGATCGCTGAGTTCCCGGCATTCAACACTTTATTGTAGTTTTTACCTGTATTGAATGATAAACTCCACATCCAGTCCCGGGTCTGAATCGGAACAAAAGAAACAGCCAAATCCCAACCTTTATTCTCAACATCACCATCATTAATGGAGACACTTGACGCACCTGTAGAAGGAGCTACGTTTTTCGTAACCACCTGATCTACTCCCTTTTTGTAATATACATCAAGCGATCCATAGATTCTGTTATTCCAGAATGCCCAGTCGATTGCAATATTATACGAATTGGTTTTTTCCCACTTCAGTTTATTATTCGGCAGCTTATACAATGTTGAAATATACTCCTGTGGCATTGACTCCAATGTCCCCAAACTAGCAATCAAGTTAGGGGTCTGATCCGGATGCACGTTACCTTGTATACCGTATGAGGCACGAATTGCCAGATCATTCAGGAAATCGACGTTCTTCATAAACTTCTCATTGATAACATTCCATCGTGTAGACACTGACCATATTGGCAGAAAACGAACGCTCTTGCTCTGACCGAACTTATTAGAACCGTCAGTACGTATATTGAAGTTCAGAATATAGCGACTGTCATAAACATAAGCAGCCGTAGCATATAATGAAATCACATTATTCTTTGTATCGGTCACCACATCCGGATGACTCTTTACCAAAGCACCGTATCTTTTCCAGACTGTCGGGTCAATATCAACAAACTTTTTACCTCTTTCGGGCAAATAACCATATTGCGTAGAGCTTAATCCGTCATATTTTGAAGATCTGACTTCTTGTCCGATACTTCCGGAAACTTCATGTTTTCCGAAACTTTGCATCAAAGACAGGCTATTTCTCCATGTATAAGAAGTATTACGTGTATTGGTCGTCATCAACTCTCCTCCAAACGGAAGCAGACAATATCTTTCTGCAAATTCAGAATCTTCAATGGGATTCGGCAACATCTTCCCATAGGGACTTTGTCGCATAGAAGAAATATAATATGATTGTTCATCACCCCAGTTTTCTTGTGTCACGTTGCTTCTGGACAGTCCTAATATAGATGAAAATCTCATCCATGAAGCAACCTTCCAATCAGATTGACAGCTACATCTATAGCGGAATTATCATTCTTGTTTCCTGTATGATTCAGTTCGTTCATGATATTGTAAGACAATACTCCGTTACGTCCAGCCTCATTCGCATAGAAATACAACTCATTAGAAGCTGTCCGAAGTGGAATAGCCCGTGAAGTATTATAAGCATACTCATACACATCAATGGAAGAAGGATGTTCGGCTTTGGAAAGCGAACCGCTAACCTTTAATCCCAAAATGTATATTCCGGTTAATTCTGGTATTTATTTTAGCCAGTACGTTATAGCGCTCTAACCCTTCCCTATCGTCACACTGTTATTATTCGCATATCCCATGGACATATAATAATTACTCCGTCATTTCCACCTGTAATGGATACCAATGCTGATGTGTAAATGCTGTACGGAACAGCAAGTCATACCAGTCGGTATTTAATCCTTTCAGGGTCTTCACCTGGTTTAAAATTCCTGATAGGTAATATCCTTATTCCACAGATGTTGCAATGCCCTTCATAGCCAATATCCGAAGGTTTGTAACTTCCGAAAGATAATCCCTCTCCTGCATTTCGATAGACATATCAATTCTGTCGGCAGAATTCATCCGAAACATTTTATCGTAAGTAGGAGGAGCTGTTATCCCCAATGTAGCGGTATACGAGATACTCGGTTTCTGGCTTTTTCCTTGCTTGGTAGTGACCACAATAACTCCATTGGCCGCTTTGATACCATAGATAGCAGTAGCACTGGCATCTTTCAGAATATCCACACGTTCAATATCTTCCGGATTGACCGAACCGATGGCATTTCCGATCAGATTTATCTTATCCGGACTGTTCAGTTCCTCTGTAGAGATATTGACAGGTTCTTCCAGAATAATTCCATCGACTACCCATACCGGTTCTCTATTTCCTGTAATAGAGGAAGATCCCCTGATTCTAATCTTAGGAGCAGCTCCCGGAGTAGATGACATATTCATCACAGCAACACCCGGCAGGCGTCCCTGCAACATTTTGTCGATAGACAGATACTCCCCACCAATCAGATCAGCTCCCTTTATAGAGGATATGGAGCTTGCCAACTTGCGTCTGTCAATCTCCTGATAACCTGTTACTACAACTTCATCGATTGACTTTACATCCGATTTCATCACGATTGTCATAGGTTTAGTACCGGCAACTTTTACTTCCTGTACAATCATTCCCAAATACGAGACAATCAGGACAGGCTCTTTCTGATGGAATAAATTAATAGAAAACTTACCTTCATTATCAGTTATCGTCGAATGTTCCGTTTTAGAGAGTTTTATATAAGCTCCCGGCAAGGGCAACCCTCCCTCATCAACCACAACGCCCGTAGCCGTGCGGACATTCTCTTTAGGTTGCTGATATACAATGGTTACAATATTTCCTTCTATCTCATAACTGTATCCGGTATTTGCCAGCACTTTGTTCAACACCTCACTGATAGGCTGACTATTGCTCTGAATAGTGATACGAGGCATATTCTTCACTTGCTCCGTACTATAAATAAAGTTCAAGCCAGTCTGTACTTTTACAGCATCAAAAAATTCTTTAACTGTTGCAGATTTAAGATCTAAGGATACCCTCATTGCATTAGATTGCGATGCAGCCAACACCGGTGTAAACAACAAGGAAATAATACAGAGAAACATGATAATGCGTTCTCGAGCTCTCTTTTTTTGCATGTCGTCCTCCTTTTTAATAGTAGTTAATATGTTTATTTCTTTATAATTATGGTCTTCCCTGTATTTCCATTTCCAGATGGAGTCACCCGCTGTATCGCTTTCAATATGGGCTCTATTGAGCCGTAGCGATCAATATCTCCTGTAAAACGTATCTTCTTGGTATCTTCCGATTCAGAATACGACATCTTTGTTGTACCAACGTGATATTACATTCATCAGACTCTCCAAAGAACAATTATCAAAAACAAAACGTCCACTGTTCCATGCGATATACGGCTCGATATCCACTACGCTAATTTGTACATCTTGCGTATCAGCCTGAAGAACCGCCAATTCCCCCGGTTTTATTTTATATTCCCCTCCCTGATTAGGAAGCACACTTACAGAACCTTTCACCAGCACTACTTTCGTTATTCCGGGCACATGTGTATTTACATTGAAAGTTGTCCCGTACTGCTTGACCACTCCATTCGCCGTAATGACACGGAAAGGACGCTTGCTATCCTTGGCTACCTGAAAATAGGCCTCCCCATCCAAATAGACCGTGCGAGTGGTAGTACCAAAATGTGGTGGATATTTTAATGTCGTATTATAATTCAGATGCACTCTGGTCCCGTCTTCAAACGTCATCCAAAATTCACTGTCATCATAAGTACTCAACTTATTATTTTCTACAACAGAGACCTCTTCCGATTCGTTCACATCAGTCTTAGGGACAGACGGCTGAGCAACAGGCACTTGTTCCACCGAATCCTGTAAAGGCTTAGCAGGCACTGATTTTAAATCCATCTTCTGTCCATTTGCCAGAACCAGCGTTGCCTTTTGTTTACCCATCTTCTCCGACCGGATCATAGCAATACGAACTTCATCCGAAATCACCGGCTGAGAATCCATCAGCCTCAAAGTCCAAAACCATATTGCAAAACCGATTATCGGCAATAAGAAGATAGCCGCATACCGCCCTATTTTGATCCAACGAGCAGAGCGAATAGAGAAATGCTTTTTCTGAAATCTTTCCCAAGCACGTGCTTCATCTACCTGGGCAAACTGTTTATACCTGTCAATCAAACAAGCCTCACGCATCAGACGATCATAGTTCTCTCTATTTTCTTGAGAACTATCAAGCCATGACTGCAACTGTTTTTTATCTTCTTCCGAAGCGTATCCCAGCAACTGATCATGGATAATAGAATTTATACTTCTTTTACGCTTTATCATATTATTTCAGGTTATTTATAGTAAAGACGACTAAGAAGAAAAAATGAGGGACAGGATTCTGAAGTTTTTTTATTCAAAAGATACTTTATTTATTTAGAAGACCGTTCTTTTTGTACAATAATCAAGAAAAACAACGAACATTTTGTTCATTGCAAACAGGTGTTAACAAGTAAAGCGGATTGAGTGTTATGCTTCTTTTTAGGGAAGTAACATTTGTAATAATAGAAAATGATAGGAGCCTAATTTTTTTCTAAGGAAGGACATTGCTCTCTTCTTTTGAGTCTTCACAGTTTCAAGAGAAACATGGAGTGCAGTGGCAATCTCCTCGTTCTTCTTGCCTTCCATATACATCAAAAAAACTTCCCTGCATCGATCCGGCAGCGCATCAATTGTCTGAAGAAGCTGGCGATAGACTTCTTCACTAAAGAAGCCCTCTTCCTCCTCTTCCATCCTAAATGTAGTGGAATGACTATCAAGCATCTTCTGAAGATAGTTGCCTTCCACATCCTTATGTTTCAAATAATCCAAGGAAGCATTTCTGACAGAGTTATACAGATAAACCCTGAATGAAGCCAGAGACCGGAAAAACATCTTTTTCTCCCAAATAGTGGAGAATAACTCCTGGACAATATCTTCTGCAGATTCTGAATCTCCGACAATTGTTATTGCATAGCAAACCAATGCTTTATAATAATTCTTATAAAGCAGTCGGAAAGCAGCCGCATCCAACTTATTAATTTGTTCTATGGAAATCTCATTGTTAGTCATTTCGGGAGTTTTGCGCCAAAATACAAATTAAATAATAATGTTCTATACAGAAAGACTGATATTTTTCTCTCAGGCAATCTAGTTGTATGGTACTTTCAAAAGATATCCGCCTATAAAGATTCACCCGGATTTACATTCGACAATGTAAACCGGGTGAAAATGCTCAATATTGCATAGAAGAAATCTTTAAAATATCTCTTACAATATTGTTTTCATAGAGACAAATTAATTAAGAGAGTTTATGTAATAGAGATTTATTCAATTTCTGTAGCTTTATTAATGCGGTAGATCAACAGGTCATAATGAGAACGATCTGCCTCAGGCGCCGTCGAAATTGCTTTCTTGAGCATGTCTTTCGTACGCATCAACAAGTCAAAATAGTAAGCAGCTATTTTTGTCTGGTTGGTATAGATCGGCGGAATTGAAGAAAAGCCTGCTACTTCTTCTGCATTTTGCAATGAATACATCTTCATATCCACCTTTCCGCCATTTCTCAAAGCAGCCAGATTGATCTCCGGTTTGCCGGTAGCCGCAAATCCTGTTTTTGAGGCTTTGAAACTACCAATAGGCGCAGTTGCTGTCGATGTTGAAATAATACTTTCCAGAAACGCTGTCTGTAGTGCTCTCGAAATTCTCCAACGGACGATGCTTCAAGACACCTTCCCAAACAATTCCATAGATATCATCCAGATATTCCGAAGCAGTATATGCTGCACCCGGGAAGCGTTCTGTACAAACCTCGACATAAGGCAGACGTCCGAAAATACCATTAAAGATATCCAAACGTAAACGGTCAGCCTTCTTATCTGAAATTTCAAATTCATTCAAATGAGCGGTATCGTCCACCCAATCCAGATTCTTTGCCAGTTCCAATGCCTTGCTCAAAGCTGCTTTCTGTTTCTCACGATCTACCATTGAATAACTTGGTATCGCATCCTTCTCGCGAATATCATTCAAGTAAATACCGCCAATATAACTCAGTATTGCATAAATACGCCCGCTCAGTCTTTCACTAAGGGCAGAGTGTACACGTCTGCGCATTAAAAATCGCGGTCTTCCTTGGCAAACCAACTATAATAGTTTTCAAATCCTTTGCGAACATTAGGAAGCATATAGTCGAATGATTTCAAATGGTCATCTCCCAGACTTCCGCGACTATTACGAGGATCAGAATCAAAACGTGACTGATTACGTATATAAGCATAATATGGGTCTCCCGTATGTTCACGAATCCAGCTATCCAACGTCTCTTTTTCTTCCTGTAATGAAGAAGCATAGATAGGCTGATATAAATATTTAATCACCAGTTCGTCATATGGACCAGGCTTTGTATTAACCAGACACACTCCATTACGAACATCCTCCTCCGTAGCTACGTCATTAATGATTACGCCTCCCATAACAGAAGAAGCGAGACCATACTTTTGAGTAAAACTTGCCGAACGCAACGAATCCACCGGATAAGCACAGGAAGCTCCCCAGTTCATTGTTAGTCCCAGTCCGGTTCCTACAGCCTGAGCAATAGCAGCCTGAATCAACTCACCCTGTATCTCCTGCGGGAAAACAGTAGTACGCACACGAGGATCAATAGCAACAGTGGCCCCTATACGGTCAGCATACTGAACACTGATCATATTTGCATTAATCAGAATAGACGCGTTCAATATTTCACCGGTACGTGTATCTGAGTGTATCGTTGTCTGTGCCGAATTCAGCCAAGAAGCCGAATAACGTATTGTCATACAGTCAAAGCTGTTTGCATTGAACAATGTGTCATTCTTCGGGAATTCTTTCACACAAATAACATCTTTAAAGCCGATCTTCTCAAATGCCTTATTCCATGATTCCGCACCAGCCTTGATATACGGATTCCATTTGACAGGCATCAGACTGTCGATATAGAACACCAGTTGTTTGACTGGCCGAACCAGCTCGCCACGGCGATAGGCAGCAGAGTCGGAAGGCTCGATACGCCAACGTTTTGCATAGCGTATACTCTTCACTTCCTGAGTTGCCCCTGAATAATCACTTTTCAATTGTGTAGTCAATCCCAAACGTGAGTCAGCCAGGCGAGGAGTCATCGGCTCCTCGGGCAGAATACAAAGCATTTTAGTGACGACCGCTGTCAACGGTACGTCTTTGTACATATTGTATGCTCCCATCAGCGTATGGTCGACAGTATATGACAACTCTTCACGTACACTTATATGATTTTCTGAAGCCGATACACCCAAAATAGCAGATTTATCCGATTGCAGAGAATGATCGCGCGACACGAATCCATAGTATCCGTTAGCCGATGTCGAAGGGAAAGGTTTGGTAAAAGCAGATCCCTCCAAAAATAATCCCTTCATATCTACCACAAGTGCAGAACTATCCGGAGTGCAAGCCAATACCTTAAAGCTTTTGAAAATACCCGGATTATGCGCATTGTCCAACGCACGTGCGATATAAGCATCACCACTGGTATTTACCGGCTTACTCAATAAAGGCATACGTGCCACAAGAGTTGAATCGATCATCTCAAAACGGAAACGTACATCGGTACCCCTAACTGTCCGGGAGCTCCTTCACCACCGTCACTCGTATTTTCAATAGAAGAAGCAAACAGCATCTCACGTCCTAACATGGCAACCGGGAACTCCACATACACTTTCCCTTCCACCTTATGGATAGTCATCAGCCCGTGTGCTGTCTGAACTTTCTTATTCTTGAACAGCTTCTGATATGGTGTCAGATTTTCCTTCTTATCTTCTTTTTTCTTCTTTTTAAAAGGCCAGAAAGCATTTCCTTCCTGTGGCAGGCAACATGCAAAAAGAAGCAATAAACAAAGTATCTTACTATATCTATTTCTCATACTTCCTATCATTTTAATGCCTGGTCAATTTTGTACAACAATAAGCGGTAGTGGCGTTGTGTATCAGCCGAACCGGTAGAAGCACTTGCTGCAACCAGACTACGAACCTTCTTCAACTCACCGTAGTATATATGTTCCATCGGTTCGATCGGTGCTTTCAGATCTACATCATCATCAAATCCACTGATTTCCTCCAAACGGGCAGCCTGCATCTCACGAGGCTTGTTATTAAAACATCCCATAAATTCCTCCGAGATGATTCCGAAACGTTCGCGTGAAGCAGCTTTCAGCCATTCGGGCACTTCAATGTGAGCATACATATCTGCGATACCTTTACGGGTAGCATTCTTTGCAACCCCTGCAACCGAACCTTCAATCAGCTTCGTCAGATAATTCATCTGCAAACGCATTTCTGTTTCTGTCAAAGTTCTTCCGGCACGGGTAGGAGCCCATACAAAACGTTCTATATCGGCAAGATATTCTTTCTGAGTATAAGGAGCTGATGTCGCCTTACCCGAACAGATAGCCACCGCACCACAACGAGACAAGATACCATCAATAATTGCATCTTCCATCTGCATGGCCACAGAAGTACGGATAGGGAATTCTTTCAGTGTTTCGCGTGCATCCAGCCACGAAAGGTCCTTCAGTTCATTCAATAAGAAATTCAGAGCCTTTTTTTGTTGTTGCTTCGATACAGTTTTAAAGCTTGGACGCTGATCACCGTCATAGCGTTCGTTCAGATAAATACCACCGATATCTCCCAAAACGAAAGTCAAATAACGTACGTAAGCATATACAATTTCGTCATAAACAGCCGTGCGGAACTCAAAATCCTTATCCTTATCCGCTACCCAATCATTGATATGCTTTAGCAGATATTGCAAGTTGCGACGTCCATATTCAGAAGCTTTCACCGGGTCATCTCCCAAGTCTTCCTCTACTGAACTTGGGTCAAAACGACGTCTGAATTGTTGTTTACCATAGCGATATTTAACATCTCCAGACTTCTCACTGATCCATTTATCCAAAATAGGAATTTCTTCCTCTGCCGTTTTAGCCTCAAAAATCGGGGTGTACAGCCAGGCAATAGCATAGTAATCATACGCTCCCAGTTCCGGAGGAGTCAAACGCACGCCTCTCTCTTTATCACCCGGTTGAGCAATATAATTGTTACGGGCATAGTCCATAATAGAGTAGGTCGTACCAAACTCCTGAGTAAACTTCGGATCGCGCAAAGATTCCACAGGGATAGAAGAAGAACCTGCCATATTGTGCATCAATGACAATGTGTGTCCTACCTCATGCGAGAGCACATAAGCGATACAATCTCCCAGCAAGTCTTCACGCAAAACAACATCACGTACTTCCTCATCAGCAGGGGCAGTCTGCAAGAAGCGCCAGTACTGAACCAACTGCACAATATTGTGGAATACCGTAACAGATGCATTAATGATTTCTCCGGAACGCGGATCTATCCAAGAAGGTCCCATCGCATTGGCCACCGTAGACGGAGCATAACGTATACAGGAATATTTGATATTCTCCGGATCGAAGTTCGGATCATCTTTCGGGAAATCTTTTGCAATGATGGCATTCTTAAAACCGATCTTCTCAAATGCTTTCTGCCATACTTCAACTCCTTTATGGATATATTTATTCCAACTCAACGGAAAAGTATCATCAATGTAGAAAACAATAGGTTTCTTTGGTTCTACCAGTTCGCCACGGAGATAGGCTGCCGAATCCGATGGTTCCAGATTCCATCTGTGAGCAATGTGACGAGTACGCAACCCACGACCTTCGGAAGCAAATTCTACTACAGAGTGTTCAAAAATACCAATACGTGAATCAGCATAACGGGGACGCATCGGTTGCTCAGGCAACAGAATGAAGCTACGATTCATAACCGCAGTAAACGGCATTTTCTTCACTGCATAATTTCCCTTCATACCCACGCTGATTTTGTAGGTCAGTAAAGAACGTATACTCACATTATCCTCAAAGCCTTTGACTCCCTGAACAAATGAGCTTTCCTTCTCAAAATCCTTACTAATATCGGCTCCCATCATCTCCATCATTGAATATGGTGAGAACGGAGAAAGGTTCTTTTTATCGCTCAGCAGATAGTCTGTCATATCGAATACCACTGCCGTGCTATCGTTATTATATGCTTTGATCTCGAATGTTTCAGCGATTGCCGGCATGGTACTGCTTACCAAGCGCTTCTTGATTTCACGATCTTCAGAGAACTGCCCTGCCTGTACACGACGCAATGTAATAGTTGAGTCGCGTTGCACAAAACGAATCAGAAAAGGATCACCTGACTTCTCTCCTACACAGCCGAACTGGTTATCGGTCGTTTCCACGATGGTAGAACCAAGCAGAATATCCCGATTCATCACCTTAATCGGCAATTCAAAGTAGATTTTATTGTCCAACTTGTGAAGAGTAATGAAACCTTTAGCCGTGGTGACTTTCTTGTCTTTAAACAGTTTGTCGTACTTGGTTTCCTTCTTCTCTTTCTTTGTAGTTGCTTCAGTAGAAGCTTTCTTCTTGTTTTTCTTCTTAGCCACAGCGGGGCTGATCATCGCCCCACATAGTGCAACCAGAAGAAGTAAATACAGTTTTTTCAAGGTTTTATCATTTTTAAGTTTATAACCAATCGAAATCATCATCCCATCCATTGCCTGTATTAGGCTTATAACGTACCTGTACAATACGTCCTAAATCTTTTTCGTGATATAGAACAAATTTCCCATCAACTTCCGTTACTTGAATTGTTTGTCCCTTATTTATCACGTATTTATCAATAGTATATTCATCAGAAGTGTTGTAAGTATATCCTTTCATAATATAGGCATCTCCGCTCTCCAAACCAACAATGATATATTGATTATTGTAGAACTGTGTATCAACAGAAGTAATCGAAGAGTTAAATGTAGCACACTTAAATAACATATTTTCTTTCAGATAATACAGATATAGGGCATTCCCTTTACTAATAAAAAGGTATTGCCATGTATCTTGATAACGGAACAATGAGAAACTATTCTTTGAAGTACCATCAATTATCTGTCCCAACTCAGCAGGTGCTTCCACCTGCGACACATACGTTGTAGCCAAACTAGTTACTGTAGTACTACCGGAAAAGTCTCTTACCGCAAACTTCTGGATATAGAATTTATGAGACTGCTTATGCTCTATTACTGCAAAATACATCATCTTACCATAATCATAAGAGTCCGATTCACACGCTCCTACATAATGTACTGTATAATCTTTCATATTATCTAAACGAGCATATGTAGGATGATTTGTGTATGTCGTTTCATCTACATTCAATGTTAGTATTTTGCCCGAATTAAAAGTTCCATTAGAGCTAAGCTTATCTGTTACGTGTAAATATTGACTTGAATTTTTATCATACAATAGTAATCCTCCATGGCCTGAAAATGGAGCATAAGCAATCATACGACCATCAACTTTCACTTTACCTTCCGCATCCGATGTTAGTGGAGTATTAATAAAACGGCTCGTATTAAAAAGAAGATTACTCTCTTTTACACGTGTATAAATTGTACCATCCTCGCCGACGGCCATCGTCAGACACTGCAAATCAATCACTGCTTCCGGTACTAAATCTTGTGGATAACCCTCCAAGAACATTTGTGACAATGCTCCTTCACGCTGATAACTACTACCTGATACGTCTACAGCTCCTTGCCCACCTTTTTGCGCTATCCATAGCCAACTTATACCTGGATCCTCACCATCCCATTGCTCTACCCAATGAGGATATATCGAAACAGGCTGACTACCTAACGGTTCTTTATTTATCATTCGATAAATATCACGAGTAACTACAGGTTTAAGTACTCCCTCTTCTGTTTGGAATTTCATAAATGTCAACATACTATTACCATCCTTTTCAGAAAGAATAACCCAACCATCTTTCACATATGGAGAACTAATTGAGATTGTCGTTGAACCAAAATAAGATACTCCAGTGGACTTATCCAATACTGCCAATCGCAGATCTTTATTTTTGGCTACCGTATCCGCCACCCATTCCAAATCTTTAGAGTGAGCTATCACATGTCCATCATAGCTCCATTCATAAGCTAAGTTCTGACTTTCGCGTCCCAAAGCAAAAGTTAGTTCCGGTTTTGAGATAACCTTATCTCCCAAGGAATAATAAGAGGTTTCTGTTGAAACAGAGACTTCTATATCATTCATTTCTTTTATAATCATAATTCCCTTATCATCATAACAAGATGCCATACCTAAAAGGAACATAACGATAAATATTATTTTCATATTCATATTCAAGTAGTCTATTTATTAATTAATAGGCACAGTCATTGGAAATTCTTTACCATCAGCATCCACATCCATCACATTATTCTGTGCAATATAGCGTTTAAATGTCAATGAATAAGCTCTCTCAGCCGTATTTAATGCCCCGAAATTAGTTACTCCTGTACACTTCACAAATTCTTCATATTTTTTCTAGAGTGTACCTAAATATACTCTTGTGACCTGAGTAGTCCACCACCTGGTTTACTTCACATTATTAAATACAATTTTTATTTTTCATATTCCTGCATTGTTCCTTGGAAATATTCATTCGAACCAGTTTCAGACACAATTTTACATTCTCCTTCAAATCATCCGTCTTCACCAAAGTAACTTCTAACGTATCATTAGACAATCCTGCTCCAAATTTTGATTAATTGTAAACGAAAATTCTTTGAAGCCGCATTTGGGTAGGATCTTTTTTCATTCTCCTCTACCACTACTACACTATATGGAGTATCTTCGTTGAGAGGCTTACCAATCAAACTCATACCAATCTTTACCGTTATTTCTTCGCTCGTCGGATAATTATTGAATGACACCTCCATATATCCATTCTCTTTATCGTAATCATTTGTCGTATTTATCAATTGACTAAAATAAAGATACTGTTCTCCCTGATAGGGTTTTATTTCATCCTCTGAACACGCCCAAAGACAAAGAGAGATTAAAGCAAATAATATATTTTTTTTCATCGTTTCTTCTTTTGATTAGCAATATTAAATGTCTTCATTATTCGGTTTGTCAAATACAAAGACTACATTATCTTTCGGTTTCTGATCCAAACGTTTATACTGAAAGAACATCTGTCCTTCACCTACAAACTCACGACGCATTTCTTTTATCAAGTGTGTATGAAAGACTTCCAGAGAACCAATACTTGATGCTAGATTAGTAGTACTAATACCTCTCGCATAACGTACTTTATCTAACATCTCACCTGCTTTAGAGAACTCATCTTTATAAGCAAAATATTCACCCATAATATAATACATCTCGCTCAAGCGTATAGCCGGAATCATGTCTGTACCGGAAGTACCTTCTTTTATATCATATTTAAAGGAATACTTAATATCTCCTCCATCCCAGTCCCCAAACAAATCAAGATTACGATCGTCAGCACCAGCTTCATCACCAAAAAGATTTGTAGTATTTACAACTAATACCACATCATTCCCTTTAGTCATATACGGAAGATAATCTTCATAGCAAGTAGACTTAAAGAAAGTCATAATTATACTATTATAATCTTTCCGATTAGTGGTCAAGCTATTAGAGAAGTTAAAACAAGAAGCTGTAGACGTGCTTCCTGTTGAATAAGTGGCATCTACTACTTCTTTTGCTTCTTTGTAAGCATTACCATATTCGCCAGCCCAACAATAAACACGAGCTAACATCGCTGTTACCGCATAATAATTCATACGATATCCACGATACGCAAAAAATACATCCTTAGCCAGTTCTCCACTAGTACCACTATTAACAGCCAACATACGATTTTCGGTGGACATCCAATGTTTGTTTTCTTTAATAGTATCACACTTTGCCAACAAGTCCTTTGCCGCTTTTAAATCATTAACTATTTTTCTCAAAATCTCCTTATTGTTTTCATAAGAAGGAACAATAGTAGGATATACATCAACATAAGGTATATAGGCTTTGCCATCGTCTTTAAGCATAGAAGGAGCAAACATCCGAAGCATATCGAAATGGATTAACGCACGCAATCCCAATGCCTCTCCCCATATCATATTCTTCTCCAACTCGTCTTCTGCAAACACAGAAGGAGATGCTTCACTTACATTAGCAATCAAGTTATTACAGTTAGCTATATTATTATAACCAACAGACCAAATGCTGGAAATAATACTTTTTACATCTGAATCATCGAATTTATAATTAGCAGCTTTATAATAGGACGAGGTACTTTTCATATAGCTACTTCCCGACTGATAATATTGTGCTATTACATCCATAAACCCCCATGAAATACTCTTACCATACATTGAGGAGGTTCCCAAATTCAAATAAATACCATTCAAAGCGTTACGATAACCATCGCCAACTTCGAAAAGTTTATCGCCATTGACTTGATTACTTGGTGCTACATCCAACCAATCACTACAACTTGTTGTAAACAAGCTAGCTGTCAGTAATATCATTGCATATACTTTCTTCATATTATTCATCTACTCTAAGTATTGTTTATTAAAAACTCATCTTTACCGAAGCTGCAAAAGAACGAGAATACGGATAGTCCAAACCACGCTCGGCACGTACAGTAGAAACACGGAATAAATCATTACCCGACAATTCTACACGTAATAAGCCAATATGTGCTTTTTTCAACCATTCTGTATTAAAGTCATAACCTACCGTCAGAGAATTAAATGTTAAGACATTGTAATCCTGAATAAAACGGCTTGTAGGACGAGTTACTGCAACCACTCCATCTGTTTGCAAACGTCCGTAAGGAGTACAATCTCCAGGATTCTGCCAACGTCCTGTTAATACTCGACGATCCACATTGCTACTTTGTATATATGCATTCTCAACCTTACTTACCAATGTTGAATTGTACCGTTGTCCTCCAAGCTCATACATAAATGTTGAATATACGGAGAATTGCTTCCAACGCATATTAAAACCAAAGGTACCTTGAAGTTTCGGCTCTTCATTTCCAATTACAACTTGATCAGCTGCATTCCAATCGTAAGTAATCGTTCCATCAGGACGAACAAAGATTTCTCTACCGTCTGCCGGATTGATACCTAACGACTTTACACCAAAAATAGACGTTAAGGACCCACCCTCTACATACTGTAAATAAGTAGCACTATATTCGGCTTTACCTTTATTAATACCGGAATTATAATCAGCATATTTCTCTTGTACCCTCTTATTATACTCTTTCAGGCTATCAGAAATCTTGGTTATCTCATTCTTATTATGAGCCATATTGACAAAGGCTGCCACATACCAATCCTTTGAATTCAGGATAGTGCTTCGCAACTGAATTTCGACACCTTTATTCATTACTTCACCGATATTGTCTTTGTATGAGGTAAACCCTGTAGAACTAGGTAAAGTCACACTGTTCACCAGATCTACTGTTTTCTTACGATAATAAGAAAAGTTCATCTGAAGTAAACCTTTGAACATGTCAACATCCAACCCCAAATCCATATTATGCGTCTTCTCCCATCCCAATGAACTGTTCCCCAATGCCATCAGTGTTGCACCTAAACCTGTTTTAAACCAATTGTCTGTGATTACTTGATAAATTGTCTGTGCCTCGTAGGGAGAAAAATCCACCTTACCAGTGATACCATATGTTCCACGAATCTTAAAGCGCTCCATCCATTCAAATTGTTTCATAAACTTATAATTATGCAGATTCAATCCGAGACCACCCGAAAAGAATGGGGCAAATCTTTGATCGGAACCAAATTCCGAGTTTCCGTCAAAACGAAGAGAAACGTCAGCCAAATAAATATTATCGAACGAATAATTGAATGTTCCTAATGCACCGAACAAACGGCTTTTACTATCTGAGTTTACTGGTAATGTAGGTACTTTGTTCGCATACCCCGGAGAAGATAACTCCCCAGAAGGAAAGCCTTTATAAGCTATACCGAAACTATCGCCAGTACTTGAAGTAGCATTAATCCCAATCAAGAAGTTCAAATTGTTCTTCTTAATATTTCGGTTATATGATAAAGTAGCCGTAGCGTCCCAACTTAAGCTATTGGCAGTAACAACATCCAACTGTCCAGAAATCACATTGTTAGCATTTAGCGGTTCAGAATTCTTTTTTGAACGAGGATCTAAAAATTGGCGTGAATCTGAATTTGACTTCGTAACACTAAATTGTCCTTTCAGTAACCAATAGTTATCTATATTCCACAATAATTCAGTATTATTAATCAGTTCCCATGATTTGCTACGATCATAACTTTTCAACGTAGCTTCATATAATGGATTCTCTTCTGTTCCTCCAGTCCATGAGGTAGTGGTTTCCAAATAATTCCCATTCTCATCTAAATACTCATCATATGGCAACTTTGAAGTATAATCAGAAAAGCTTCCATAAGGAGATTCTTCAGATTTAGTATAAGTATAAGAAAAATAGTTTTTTACCTGAAAAGCACCGAAACGGTAAGATAAAGATAACCCACCCGACATACGATCACGATAAGAACCTTTCATTACGCCATCTCCTGAATTGTAAGAAAAGTCAGCTCCCCAACGCAGGTCATCCGTTCCTCCATCTAGATACAAACTATGTTTATGATTGAATACAGTACGAAGCGGTTTCGATAACCAATAGGTATCTACTCCACGAACTACATTATTCAACTTTCTATTATAGATTTGATCCAATCGATTTTGCTCACTTGCACCGGCTTCCGGCTTAGCTTTAAACATACCTGCCGCAACCTCTGTTTCAAGCTTTTCCCGCGCATTCATCATATTATAATCGGTCAGATCAGGATATTCCAATGTTCCAGTAAAGTTATAATCGATATTGACTTTACCAGCTTTCGGAGTTACCGTTGTAATAATAACTACACCATTAGCTGCACGAGAACCATACATAGCCGTAGCAGCAGCATCTTTCAAGATAGTAATGCTCTCAATACGGCTAGGATCCATATCATATAACTTCTGCACACTAATCTCAAAACCATCCATGATAAAAGTCGGAAGATTAGGATTGTTCTTCAATGATGTTTTAGAAAGGCTTTGCGCATCCAACTGAGTAGTTCCAATACCGGAACGTCCACGGATATATAACTCCGGAACATTATTCGGATTCGAACCTACTAAATTATTTTCAGCAATACGAAAAGAAGGGTCGAACGTTTGCAAAGCTCCCAAAACATTTGTTTTGGAAACCGACATCAACTGGTCTGCCGAAACCGTCACAGAAGTACCCGTAAAGCTATTTTTGCTGATCTTTGCATAACCGGTTACCACCACCTCTTCCAATTGCTTTGAATCGGGTTTCAACTTAAAGGTATGCACTTTATCAAGATTGAGCTTGCCAGTATGTATTTCCAAAGTTTGCATGCCTACAAAGGAAAGACGAATTGTTACATCTCCTTCGGGAAGTCCTAAAGAAAAAGCACCGTCTGCATCAGTCATTGTTCCGATATTTCTTTCCCCAGTATCAGTACCGTCACACCCGGTAGTTCGCCACCCTGTTCATCCACCACTTTACCTTCCAACGTACGTGTCTTCTGATCTTTCTTCTTGATGACCACAATACCATCTTTGGTAGCATAAGTGAAACCTTTAGGTGAAAGAACGCGGTCCAGCAATTCCTTCCAAGGCTCGTTGGTAGCTTTACAGTCACCGGTTCAACTCCTTTAAACATCTGAGAGTTATAAAGCATGTTGATTCCAGCTTTCTGTTTTACCGTGTTTAAAATGTTTCCATCGGCACATCCTTCAAATCAAGTGTCACTTTCTTCTCATCAGGTGGAAGTGCCCATGCACTGAGAACCATACTCAATGCAAAAAGACATAGCATAAAGACTCTTCTTTTTCATAATTTTAAATCAAAACTCAATATTACTCATTCTCATATATCAATATATTTCTTCCGTTTATTCTATAGTAGATATCGCCGGTTAGTTCTAATGCATTCAGGAAAGTATTGATCGTGCCATATCGCTGCAAGTCACCACTATAAGTCAAGTCGCGCAGAGACTCCTTCTCATAATAGACATGAACATCATACCAGCGCTCGAAGGTTTTCATGATATCGCCCAGCCGTTTGTTGTTGAAAACATATACACCTTGTGCCCAGCCGATATATTCATTGACATCCACCGCCCGTTTTCAATGCCACGGAAGAGGCGACTGCCTCGTTCACCCGGCGCCAGCGTAATAGTATTCTGATCGGGTGTCGAGAAATTTACTTTCCCATATACAAGAGTGGTATAGCATGCATCCGCATCATTATAAGCATTGATATTAAATGCCGTACCAAGTACCGTTACTTCTCCGAAACGAGTTCGGACCACAAACGGATGTTCCTCATCCTTTCTCACATCAAAATAGGCTTCACCTTCCAGTGTCACAATTCGGCGCTTTCCGACAAAACGGACCGGATAAAGCAATTTAGAACCGGCATTCAAATGAACAGTGGTTCCATCAGCAAGAAGGACAGTATTCTCTCCTCCCCGTGGTATAACCAGTTCATTTGACTTCACCGGACTTTCATCGACGTTTTCTTCTTCGTGTTGTTGTGTTGTGACGGTCGGTCGATATGACAGCACCCCTTTATTGTATTTCACCTGGACGCCGTCTACTATTACATTTATATCTTTCTTTTGTACATCAATAGTGCTTCCATCGGGCAAAGTCAGCACTGCCTGTTTGCTACCCGGCTTGATTTGCGCGATACGTGCCTGGGACTCCTCCACTGCCTGATAATGATTCACTGCATAAAAAGAAATTCCTACTCCCAGTACTACCATCGCTGCGGCAGCATACCACCATGTCCGGATACGGTGGATCTTTCCACCGGACGAGTTCTCTTTTTGTTGAATTTGTTGAAGGAAATGCTCGTAAGCCTTTTCCGATGAATATTCTTTATACTTATTAAAAGCATCTTTTAATTCCTCACTATCCTGCAATTTCTCATACACGGCTTTCAGTTCCGGATGCATAGATAAACGTTGTTCCAACACCTGCTGCTCTTTGTCGCTTGCATCTCCCAAAAGAGCCTTTTTTATCAAAGAGGCATCTTGATATGTGTTTTCTAACTTTTTCATAATTTTATCTATTTCTAATGAGGATTTTATCTTTGCTTTACTATAATTATACATAACGTCCATAAATGGGTGACAAAAAGATGATTATTTTTTATGAGATACTCTCCGTACGAAAACAGAAAAGAACGAAAAACTATCATTATGACATTATTCAGCAACAAAAATGACGTATTTAACAAATCATTCCCTTTTCGGAATCAAAATTCAGCCATCAATAAATGACAATTAGGCATCTTAAAAAATATTTGTTTTTTTCCGTTACCGCTATTAAAATGATGTATTTTTTAGCTTTTATCAAGGAGTTTGAAACTCATATTTCATCATCATCCGTCACTTTCGGACTTAGCTCATTGATATACAATGCGATAAAAGTGACGAGAAGCAGTGACGACAGAGTGATAACAAAAATATTTCAAATTTTATCGTCACTTTCTACTAAAAGAATGACGCGCTGTACTTCATAAAAAGGTCCTTGATTTAACCATAAATGCCTGCTTTATTAATCTATTCCCAATGCCGGACCAATGTAATAAGACACCGACAAGACTTCATTTCACATACATGGTCCCATCGCTCTGCGGACATGATCCCATGGACTCACGTACGTAATCCGAATGGTTTACAGACATGGAACGAACACATATAGCTTACTAAAAATGCTAACCAAGCTTTGTTTACCTGTTAAACATACCGGCTCATCCACTTAAATAAGCCACATCACAGTCACTTCACCCCTACAAAAGCAAGGATGCACAGCCCGGTTTTTAATAAAAGATAAGAGTAAGAAGTACAGAATAACTGGAATTTGCCAGCTTCTCGCGTAAGAATTTATAGCTACGGCTTTTCTGAGTTTTAACCGTATTGATGCTAACTCCCAGCCGGGATGCGATTTCGTCCCACGAATGTCCTTCAATTCTCAGCAGGATGATACGGCGTTGTTCGGCAGGAAGCTCCTCGATATAGAAATAAAGTTGTCGGATAGCTTCTTCTTTCACAGTCAAAGCATACAGCATTTCCTCGTCTTCAAAATCTTCTTCCTGAGGTAAGCCATTCAATATAGAATCATGAATCTGATGGTTGCGGATATACAACAGTGCATTATTATAGCAGGCACGATAAAGATAATTAGTCAGCTCACGGGAGTCGGAAAAAGTACGCTTACCTTCCCACACGGATATAAACACCTCCTGAACCAGATCTTCTACGGCATCGGTGAGGAACAGGATTTTCTCGACATATGAGCACAAGGCCGCATAATAGCGATTATAAAAGTCCCTCCAGATTCCCTTATCTTTCTGGTTGACACCTGCTACTATCAAATCATCTTTATCGCTCATACGGCAACAAGATTAATCAAACAATAAAAGACTCTCTTCAAATTACTGCAAAAACTGGTTATAATAGATATGACTTACAAATATATCTGTTTTTTCAGTATGTAAGTTCACCCCTCATATAAAAAAATAGAATAAAGGGGCATAAAATAAAAAAAGAGCGAATAACTCCGCCCCACCTAAAGAATCCCCCATAAATGGGATTCTTTTTTCTGCATCTCAATTTACCTGTTACCTGAAAACTACTTTTTTCCTAATACCTAATCAAAACAATCTTTTTCCTAAAAACTAATCTTAAAATCTAATACCTTAATTTTATAAACTAATACTACTCTTTTGTTATTACCTTTTTCTAATACCTAAAAATCTCAGTAGTTTCACAACTACACTGCAAAGGTAGAGGTGTTTTGGAAAACAACAAGAATTCTTATGCTAAAAAACATGTTTTACCTTATTTTTTTGATTTATGTCAAGAGAAAGAGTGGAGGTTGGGTATAAAACATACATCCGAATGTTGATTTGATACAAATTCTGTCCAAACGCTCCGTTCGTCTTCTATTTCATCACATGGCCGCGCACTTTTTCAAGTGACAAAAAGTAAGCCTAGAATGTCAAAAAGAGCATTTACATCTCTTTTTGAAAGGAATCGAAGCCTTGACACAAAAGAAAAGAAGCCAGAAACGTTACATCTTGCATATTTCCAATCCAAAATTACGGCGTTTTTTTGCGCCCGCCCCGCCTCCTCCTCGAAATTTCGGAAGCAAAAACCGGCAGAAGATACAACTCTCGCAACTTTTCCGTAACTTTGCAGCGTTTGATAATAAATAAGGTAGAATGGATTTTAAGTACGATGTAATTGTAATTGGTGCCGGACATGCTGGTTGTGAAGCGGCAGCCGCCGCTGCGAATTTAGGTTCCAAAACTTGTCTGATCACAATGGACATGAACAAGATCGGACAGATGAGTTGCAATCCGGCAGTAGGAGGAATCGCCAAAGGACAAATAGTACGCGAAATAGACGCACTGGGCGGACAGATGGGATTGGTGACGGATGAAACTGCTATCCAGTTCCGAATCCTGAACCGCTCGAAAGGTCCCGCCATGTGGAGTCCCCGCGCTCAATGCGACCGTGCCAAGTTTATCTGGTCATGGCGTGAGAAACTGGAAAATACTCCCAACCTTCATATCTGGCAGGATACCGTCTGTGAATTGCTCGTTGAAAACGGTGAAGTAGTCGGACTCGTCACTCTTTGGGGTGTCACATTCAAAGCGAAATGTATCGTACTGACCGCAGGAACATTCTTGAACGGACTCATGCACGTAGGCCGCCACCAATTGCCCGGCGGAAGAATGGCAGAACCCGCATCTTACCAGCTGACAGAATCCATCGCCCGACATGGCATTGCCTACGGAAGGATGAAGACCGGCACACCGGTACGAATCGACGCACGCAGCATCCACTTCGATCTGATGGATACACAAGACGGAGAATGCGACTTCCACAAGTTCTCATTCATGAATACCAGTACGCGCCATTTGAAGCAACTGCAATGCTGGACCTGCTATACCAACGAAGAAGTGCACCGGATTCTGCGCGAAGGGCTGCCGGATTCTCCCCTGTTCAACGGACAGATTCAAAGTATCGGTCCGCGCTATTGCCCCAGCATCGAAACCAAGATTGTCACCTTCCCCGACAAAGAGCAGCACCAACTGTTCCTCGAACCCGAAGGTGAAACAACACAGGAATTATACCTGAACGGATTTTCTTCTTCTCTTCCGATGGATATTCAGATCGCCGCGCTGAAAAAAGTACCGGCATTCAAGGATATCGTCATCTATCGTCCCGGATATGCGATTGAGTACGATTACTTCGACCCCACCCAATTAAAACATTCGCTGGAATCTAAGATTATCAAAAACCTGTTCTTTGCCGGGCAAGTGAACGGAACAACCGGTTACGAAGAAGCGGGAGGACAAGGACTGATCGCCGGAATCAACGCACACATCAACTGTCACGGTGGTGAAGCCTTCACACTGGCTCGCGACGAAGCATATATCGGTGTATTGATAGACGACCTGGTGACCAAAGGAGTAGACGAACCATACCGTATGTTCACTTCACGTGCCGAATACCGTATTCTTCTCCGTATGGACGACGCCGACATGAGACTGACCGAAAGAGCATATCACCTCGGACTGGCAAGGGAGGATCGCTACCAATTAATGAAGACCAAGAAGGAGGCATTAGAGCAGATAGTAAATTTCGCAAAGAACTATTCGATGAAACCGGCATTAATTAATGATGCCCTCGAAAAGTTGGGAACAACTCCCCTTCGTCAAGGCTGTGCTGATCGAAATTCTCAATCGTCCGCAAATCACGATTGAGAATATCGCGGAACATGTCCCCGCCTTCCAAAGAGAATTAGAAAGCAACCGCTGCAGACTCCGACCGTAAAGAAGAGATTCTGGAAGCGGCAGAAATACTGATCAAGTATCAAGGCTATATTGACAGAGAGCGAATGATAGCAGAAAAGCTGGCACGCCTGGAAAGCATCAAGATCAAAGGCAAATTTGATTATGCTTCCATCCAGTCGCTATCTACGGAAGCTCGTCAGAAGCTAGTGAAGATTGATCCGGAAACGATTGCTCAAGCGAGCCGGATTCCGGGAGTATCACCAAGCGACATCAACGTATTGCTGGTACTTTCCGGCCGATAAGCGGCAACGTTTCACGTGAAACAAATCATTTAAAGAAACGAGATAAACCAATGATTATGAGCAAAGAAACGCTAATTAAAAGCATCCGGGAAATTCCTGACTTTCCGATCCCCGGAATCCTTTTCTACGATGTCACCACCCTGTTTAAAGACCCTTGGTGCTTGCAAGAATTATCGAACATCATGTTCGAAATGTACAAGGATAAAGGTATCACCAAAGTAGTAGGTATAGAATCCAGAGGATTCATCATGGGGCCTATCCTGGCTACCCGACTGAACGCAGGTTTTATTCCTATCCGCAAGCCGGGCAAACTTCCCGCAGAGGTGATCGAAGAAAGCTACAACAAAGAATATGGCACGGACACTGTGCAGATTCATAAGGACGCACTCGATGAAAACGACGTAGTTTTACTACACGACGACCTGCTGGCAACGGGAGGAACTATGAAAGCAGCCTGCGAACTGGTGAAGAAACTGAAGCCTAAAAAGGTATATGTAAACTTCATTATCGAATTGAAAGACCTGAATGGCAAATCCGTATTCGGAGATGACGTAGAAGTAGAATCCGTATTGACTTTATAAACAAATTGCTTATATTTGCAGGGCGTAGATTCTCTACGCCCTTTTTTATTTCCCGCTATTTCATCTATAACGATTATGAATACAGAACTGGAAGCCAAAACGAATGAATATCTGAGAGGTATTGTAGCTAACCTGCCCGAAAAGCCGGGAGTCTATCAGTATCTGAACACAGAAGGGACTATTATATACGTTGGAAAGGCTAAAAACCTAAAAAAAAGGGTATATTCTTACTTCAGCAAAGAGCATGAACCCGGCAAGACACGAGTATTGGTCAGCAAGATTGCCGATATCCGTTACATCGTTGTTAACACCGAAGAAGATGCATTATTGCTGGAAAACAATCTGATCAAGAAATATAAGCCCCGCTACAATGTATTGCTGAAGGACGACAAGACCTACCCTTCCATCTGCGTGCAGAATGAATACTTTCCACGCATTTTCAGGACTCGAAAGATTATCAAAAACGGTTCTTCTTATTATGGTCCCTACAGCCACCTTCCTTCGATGTATGCGGTGCTCGACCTGATCAAGCATCTATACCCGTTGCGTACCTGCAATCTGAACCTTTCTCCGGAGAACATACGGGCGGGAAAGTTCAAGGTTTGCCTGGAGTATCACATCAAGAAGTGCGCCGGACCATGCGTTGGACTGCAATCGCACGAGGATTATCTGAAGAACATCGATGAAATCAAAGAGATTTTGAAAGGAAATACGCAGGATATTAGCCGTATGCTGGTAGAAAAGATGCAGGAACTGGCCAATGAAATGAAGTTTGAAGAGGCTCAGAAGATTAAGGAGAAGTATCTGCTGATAGAGAATTACCGGTCTAAATCGGAGGTAGTAAGTTCTGTCCTGCACAATATCGACGTCTTTTCCATCGAAGAAGACGATTCAAATTCGGCTTTCGTCAACTATCTGCACATCACCAATGGCGCCATCAATCAGGCATTCACCTTTGAGTACAAGAAGAAGCTAAATGAATCGAAAGAAGAGTTACTGACGCTAGGCATTATTGAAATGCGGGAGCGCTACAAGAGCCATTCACGGGAGATTATTGTTCCTTTCGAACTTGATCTGGAGTTGAATAATGTCGTTTTCACCGTTCCTCAAAGGGGAGATAAGAAAAAACTGCTCGATCTTTCTATCCTAAATGTGAAGCAATATAAGGCCGACCGATTGAAACAAGCCGAGAAACTGAACCCGGAGCAGCGCAGTATGCGTCTGCTGAAAGAAATACAAAACGAACTGCATTTAGACAAGCCACCTTTGCAGATTGAATGTTTCGATAACTCGAATATACAAGGATCGGATGCCGTAGCTGCCTGCGTAGTATTCAAAAAGGCGAAACCATCGAAGAAAGATTACCGTAAATACAATATTAAGACGGTCGTGGGACCGGATGATTACGCTTCCATGAAAGAGGTGGTCAGACGACGTTATCAGCGCGCCATTGAAGAAAATTCTCCCCTTCCCGACCTGATTATTGATGGTGTGTAAAACAAATGGAAGTCGTCAGAGAAGTAATCGAGGATGAACTGCATCTGAATATTCCGATTGCCGGTTTGGCTAAGGATAATAAGCATCGCACGTCAGAGCTACTTTTCGGGTTCGCACAGACGTATCAATCAAACAACAAAGTTCTTTATTCCGTCTGCTGACGCAGATTCAGGATGAAGTACACCGTTTTGCGATTACTTTCCACCGCGACAAGCGCAGCAAGCGACAGGTCGCATCGGCTCTGGATAGCATTAAAGGGATTGGAGAAAAGACAAAAACAGTCCTATTGAAGGAGTTTAAAAGCGTAAAACGAATCAAAGAGGCATCCCTTGAAGAAATCGCAAAGGTCATAGGAGAAGTGAAGGCTCAGACTGTAAAAAAAGGGTTAAGCAACGAATAGGCTCACTTCTATGTGACTATACGCTAAATTGTTAGTCCATATAAATCAAGTATCAGTATCATATGGGGCAAGCGTTAGTTTCCTCGGAGGAAACGCCAGTTCCCTTTAAAAGGAACGGTCGTTTCCATTAAAAGGAACGGCCGTTCCCTCGCCGGGAAACGACAGTTTCCATTAAAAGAAATCATAGGAAACTATATACCATTGATTTCTAACCACATAGAGTACTACCGGTAATGTTATAGAGTTTATGTTCATGTCTATACGGTTCTAAAGCAAACTCAATCAAGTTATGAGGCAAATACATCTGTCGTCCTAATAGATATGCTTCAGCACAACAGACAGACACGCTTCCGAATGACAGCTACGGTTAATACTTAATACCTAATACTTATCTCCTATAATATTTCCTTCCAATCCATCGTTTTTTCTTCTTAATTTCGTAAATTTGCCTTTCGTAACATTCAATAGAATAGAGAAAATATCAATGAGAATAGTTGTACAACGAGTAAGCCACGCATCAGTAACCATCGAAGGACAGTGTAAGTCTTCCATTAGAAAAGGGATGCTGATATTAGTCGGCATTGAAGAATCCGACGGACAGGAAGACATAGACTGGCTCTGCAAAAAGATAGTAAATCTGCGTATTTTTGACGATGAAAACGGAGTAATGAACAAGTCGATCCTGGAAGACGGAGGCGAAATTCTGGTCATCAGTCAGTTCACGTTGCACGCTTCTACCAAGAAGGGCAACCGTCCGTCATACATCAAAGCCGCCAAGCCGGAGATATCTATCCCACTCTACGAACAGTTCTGCAAAGACCTGAGCGGGGCGCTGGGAAAAGAAATCGGCACAGGAACTTTCGGAGCGGACATGAAAGTTGAACTTTTAAATGACGGTCCTGTTACTATATGTATGGACACCAAAAATAAAGAGTAAAACCTTGATGAAAAAGCCGGTAAAGCTCTTCGAAGAGCGATAAACAGGCTCCAAACATCAAACTAATCATCATAAACCAACAGCAATTATGACCCTGGAAGAAGCTCAAAAAGAAGTAGACAAATGGATAAAGACATACGGTGTCCGCTACTTCAGCGAATTGACAAATATGGCCGTACTGACTGAAGAAGTCGGAGAATTGGCCCGTGTCATGGCCCGCAAATACGGCGACCAGTCTTTCAAAGAAGGCGAGAAAGACAACCTTGACGAAGAAATAGCAGACATCTTATGGGTGCTCCTGTGTATTGCCAACCAGACAGGCGTAGACGTCACCAAAGCCTTCCGGAAAAGCCTGGAAAAGAAAACGAAACGAGATAATAAAAGATATATCAATAACCCAAAACTGAACGATCATGGAAGAGAATAGCTCACAATCCAACAAGTATGATGCCGCATTGGCAAAGTATAACACCAATCTGAGCGATGCAGACATACAGGCTCGGGTGGCTGACCTGATTGAAAAGAAAGTGCCGGAAAACAATACGGAAGAAGTCAAGAAACTCCTGTTCAACTGTATCGACCTGACCACGCTGAACAGCACGGACAGCGATGAAAGCGTGATGCATTTCACCGAAAAAGTGAATGAGTTCGACAATGAATTCCCCGATATGAAGAACGTCGCTGCTATCTGCGTATACCCCAATTTCGCGGATATTGTAAAGAATACACTGCAAGTGGACGGCATCAATATCGCTTGTGTTTCGGGCGGATTCCCTTCTTCTCAGACTTTCATCGAAGTGAAAGTAGCGGAAACGGCACTGGCTATCGCCGACGGTGCGGACGAAATAGACATTGTTATCTCTATCGGTAAATTCCTGAGCGGTGACTACGAAACAATGTGCGAAGAAATTCAGGAATTAAAAGAAGTCTGCAAGGAACGCCACCTCAAGGTAATCCTCGAAACAGGTGCTTTGAAAACCGCCTCCAACATCAAGAAAGCCTCTATCCTATCCATGTATTCGGGTGCAGATTTCATCAAGACATCGACCGGAAAGCAACAGCCTGCCGCTACCCCGGAAGCCGCTTATGTGATGTGCGAAGCCATCAAGGAGTACTATCAAAACAAACAACAAGATCGGCTTCAAACCGGCAGGAGGCATCAATACCGTCCATGATGCAATCATTTATTACACTATTGTGAAAGAAATATTAGGCGAAGAATGGCTGAACAACCGGTTGTTCCGTCTGGGGACCAGCCGTTTGGCCAATTTGCTTCTCTCCGATATCAAGGGCGAAGAAATCAAATTCTTCTAAGGAATTACATTAGCAATCAAAGTATGCCGTACCGCGCTTCACCTTCCGTTCCTACGGAAGGAAGCGCGGTATTTTATATAATAAAAACTAAAGATACTTATGGACAAAACCATTATTTTCATTATCTTTGTCATAGATGTAGCTATGCTAACATAGTTAATCATCTGTATTAGAGAACGTTTCTTTTATTACCTGATTCCTGGAATTCGGCAAAATTCAAAGTTATGAGTGGTAATAAGCAAACGGGTCTCACGCACCTTCATGTATATACTTTTGTTATATATCGAACGGAGCGTGAGACTGTTGCTATGTCATCATAACGGCTTGCCGAAGCCCCAGGAAAAGACATATAGCAGCAGTTCTCACGCTTTTTAGTTAACCATAAGCGAAAAGTATAAAATGAAGTCACACACAAAGAACTTACGTTTTAACCATAACCCCTTAAATCTGATACTCGGCACCAGAAAGAAACAAGGTCTGCGCATCGGTTATATGGAGGCTGCACTGGATGGCTTCTATCTTAACTGTATAGAAACCGAGTACACCCGGAAAAACTAAGTAAACTATTATCAGATAAGTTCCATTGCACAGATGCAATTTCTTCCTGCCAGCTATTCCTATTCCTCATCAACGAAGGCGACAGAGCCTCCTATTCTATTATGGTCCCCTATTTACTCTCTACCGAAAACCTAAACCAGTTTGAAAACACCATCCGCGAACGCTTCTACGGAGTAGACCGATTCATTCAACAGGGCAGAAATCTATACAAATTCAAAGAGTATATAGAAGAAAGAGGAGAGCCGATTGTATGGATTAATGACTTAGAGAGGAGTGATCGGATGGGATATGGCACAAGTTGTCGGGCTGGCAAGGGCTGCCAGAGACTGCGGATATATCACCAAAGAACAAGCATGGGAATACATCGAACAGGCAAGCACGCTATGTTCCGAAATTCTCCGTACACCGGAAGAAATAGACAAAAGTTTCCTCATCGGAGGAGCGATGAAATCGAATAAAATTGAAGATTGGGAGGAATTAATCCTGTGTTACTCTGCTCAGAAACAGTGGGAGTAGTTATTTCTCACGGGCGACCACGTAATCCAGATAAGTCCGCAGGGCAAGGCAAATATTTGAATCCGGCAAGGCAGCCAGCAAATCAAAGGCCTTCTTTTATATTGTTCTATCGTACGACAGGCATATTCAATACCGCCATTATCCTTGGTAAACTCAATCAGACGTACGATTTCATCGGGTGTTGCCGTACCTTCCTTCACCTTGAACGCTATCTGTTCCGCCCACGCATCTTTCGTTGTATTCAATGCATACAGGGCAGGCAGCGTCAGCTTACCTTCCAGCATATCATTACCAGTCGGTTTGCCGATCTTCTTGCTATCAAAGTAATCGAAAATATCATCCTTAATCTGAAAACAGATACCAATATATTCGCCCAACAGACGGGCAAAAGCGACTTCCTCCTCACCCACCTGCACTGACAAGGCAGCCGCCTCGGCACAAGCAGCAAAAGAGCCGCTGTTTTCTTACGTATTACGTCAAAATAAACTTCCTCCGAAAAGCTATGATTACTTACATTCGAAAGTTGAAGCAACTCTCCTTCAGCAAGTTTCTCCCCAGCGAAGATACCAGGCGGATAATCTCATAATTATTAGTCTGCTCGGCGTGCACAAGGCTTGTAGCCAGCAGATAATCACCCGCCAGTACAGATACCTTATTATTAAATACAGCATTTACCGAAAGCTGGCCGCGACGCTCGGTACTTTCATCAACTACATCGTCGTGCACCAAACTGGCTGTATGAAGCAATTCCAGAGAAACCGCCGCGTGAAGGGTGGCGGGAGTCACAGCCCCATAAAGGCGTGCCACCAACAAGACAAGAATAGGACGCATCATCTTACCATTCCTCTTGCGTATATGAGTTATTACGCTATCGAGCAATGCATTGAATCGGAAGAGGGTGTCAAAAGAGCTTTAAAATCCTCCAGTTCCGCTTCTATCGGGTTTTGATGAGAGAGATACTATCCATTCACAATACTATTTGAGCACAAAAGTAATAATAAAACGCTTAATACGGTATTTTTGTACTTTTACCATGAAAAATTAATTAAATCTATGGAGTCAGACAATAAATTATTTCTTTAGACGCTTATGCACTGATATATCGGGCTTATTACGCCTTTATCAAGAATCCCAGAATCAACTCCAAAGGGTTCAATACTTCAGCTATCCTCGGATTTGTCAATACCCTCGAAGAGGTGCTGAAAAGGAGAATCCGTCACATATAGGAGTAGCCTTCGACCCTCCGGACCGACCTTCCGCCACGAAGCTTTCGAGCAATACAAAGCCCAGCGTGAAGAAACTCCGGAAGCCATCCGCCTCCGTACCTATTATAAAGGATATCATCCACGCCTACCGCATCCCAATTCTGGAAGTGGCAGGATACGAAGCCGACGACGTGATCGGAACTCTAGCCACAGAAGCCGGACGTCAGGGCATCACCACCTATATGATGACTCCCGACAAAGACTACGGCCAGCTGGTGACGAACAACGTATTCATGTATCGCCCCAAACATACGGGAGGTTTTGAAGTGATGGGCATCGAAGAAGTGAAAGCGAAGTTCGATATCCAGTCGCCCGCACAAGTAATCGATATGCTCGGACTGATGGGCGATGCCTCCGACAATATCCCTGGTTGTCCGGTGTCGGTGAAAAGACTGCCCAGAAACTAATCGCCGAATTCGGAAGTATCGAAAATCTGCTGGAACATACCGACCAACTGAAAGGAGCCTTGAAAACGAAAGTGGAAACCAATAAGGAATTGATTACTTTCTCCAAATTCCTTGCCACTATCAAAATCGATGTTCCTATCCAACTCGAATGGACAAGCTCGTCCGCGAACAGGCAGACGAAGATTCACCCGACAAATTTTGAAGAACTGGAATTCCGGACACTGATCGACCGGGTACTGAAAAGAAAATTCTGCCGGCGGAGTAACAATGGCAACCGGAAGCAAAACGGCAACGGCCAAAGTGCTCCCTCTCCTCTTCCACTTTTCCCGAAGAAGGAGGAGCCATACAAGGCGATTTATTTGCGAATTTTACGGGCAATGAGGCAGGCGAAGCCAAAAAATCGAATCTAGAGACGTTAGAAACGCTTAATTGCGACTACCAACTCATTGATACAGAGAAGAAAAGAGCTGAAATCATTCAAAAGTTACTTACATCGAAAATTCTCTCGTTAGATACGGAGACTACAGGAACGGAACCAATGGACGCCGAACTAGTCGGAATGAGTTTCTCTATCACCGAAAATCAGGCTTTTTATGTGCCGGTCCCCGACAATCGTGAGGAAGCATTAAAAATCGTCAACGAATTCCGTCCGGTCTTCGAAAATGAGAACTCATTGAAAGTCGGACAAAATATCAAGTACGACATGATCGTTCTTGAAAATTACGGAGTGCAAGTGAAAGGTGCACTCTTTGATACGATGATCGCCCATTACGTTCTTCAACCGGAACTTCGTCATGGAATGGACTATCTGGCAGAAATCTATCTTCACTATCAGACCATCCACATCGACGAACTGATAGGTCCGAAAGGGAAGAACCAGAAAAACATGCGCGATCTCGACCCGAAGGATATCTACCGCTATGCCTGCGAAGATGCAGACGTAACACTAAAGCTCAAAAACGTCCTGGAGAAAGAACTGAAAGAGAACGATGCCGAACGTTTGTTTTATGATATCGAAATGCCGCTTGTACCCGTATTGGTTAATATAGAACGGAATGGGGTATTGCTGGATACGGAAGCGCTCAAACAATCGTCTGTTCATTTCACCGCTCAGATGCAACGCATCGAGCAGGAGATTTATGAACTGGCAGGCGAAACCTTCAATATCGCTTCGCCCAAACAAGTAGGCGAGGTACTGTTTGACAAACTAAGAATCATCGAAAAAGCGAAGAAGACCAAAACCGGTCAGTACGTCACTTCGGAAGAAGTGCTCGAAAGCCTTCGGCATAAACATCCCGTAGTAGAAAAGATTCTGGAACACCGCGGACTGAAGAAACTGCTGGGAACTTATATCGATGCACTTCCCCAACTAATCAACCCACGCACGGGACGGGTACACACGTCTTTCAACCAGACCGTCACCTCTACCGGACGCCTCAGCTCCAGTAACCCGAATCTGCAGAATATTCCTATCCGCGACGAGAACGGTAAGGAAATCCGCAAGGCATTTATCCCTGACGAAGGCTGCCTGTTCTTCTCTGCCGACTATTCGCAGATAGAACTTCGTATCATGGCACATCTCAGCGAAGACAAGAATATGATCGACGCCTTCCTCAGCAATCATGATATCCACGCAGCTACAGCTGCCAAAATATATAAGATCGACCTGAAAGACGTAGACTCCGATATGCGACGCAAAGCGAAAACCGCCAACTTCGGTATCATCTACGGCATCTCCGTATTTGGCCTTGCAGAGCGAATGAACGTAGACCGGAAGGAAGCCAAAGAACTGATCGACGGCTATTTCGAAACTTATCCAAGCGTGAAAGCCTATATGGAGAAGAGTATCCAGATAGCTCAGGAGAAAGGGTATGTAGAAACGATTTTCCACCGGAAACGCTTCTTGCCGGACATTAACTCACGAAACGCCGTTGTACGCGGCTATGCCGAGCGAAACGCCATCAACGCACCGATTCAGGGAAGCGCCGCAGATATCATAAAGGTAGCAATGGCACGCATTTATCAGCGATTCCAGACAGAAGGCATACAAGCTAAAATGATATTGCAAGTACACGATGAATTGAACTTCAGCGTGCCCGTCAACGAAAAAGAACGTGTAGAAGAGATCGTTATTGAGGAAATGGAACACGCTTACCGTATGCACGTTCCCTTGAAAGCAGATTGCGGCTGGGGCAAGAACTGGCTCGAAGCACACTAAAACAAGGTTTATCCTGCCATAACAAAACAGGATAAATCAGCTAAATAATGGAGAGGATGAGTTATAACATTATTTAACCCACTATCCAGAAAGCTAGGAAAAAGATCACTTCCCCAACGAAGTGTTTCATTCTATATCCGGCAGGTTGACTGCCGGATATTTTTTTGTCACCAATCTTGGCAAAAAGCAAGGTATCACCTTAGCCATCATCTGACATTTTGATATTATTTTAGCTTTATATTTGCATAAATACCGAATAAATATATAACTTTGCAGCGTAATACAAGAGTATTACTAGACAAATGAAAGAATAATACTAAAATCAAATAGCCATGAAAACAAAAGTATCTTTAAAAATGTTTGTTCTATCCGTAGTTCTTCTCATGACCTCTTTTGTTGCTTCTGCACGCAGTTATGATGGTCAGTTGGTTTATAATCCAGTAGAAGAAAATGGAGTAATGGTAGGTCAGACCGTTTACAAAATGAACGGAAGTACACTTGCCAACTATATGAAGTACAACTATAAGTACGATGACAACAAGCGCATGATTGAAAGCGAGACCTTGAAATGGAACAGCACCAAAGAGGAATGGGAAAAAGATCTCCGCATCAATTATACATACGAAGGAAAAACTGTAACAACCAATTACTATAAATGGAACAATAAGAAACGCGCTTACGTGTTAGTTCCAGAAATGACAGTGACCATGGACAATACTAATTTGTAACAGCATTTTTTTAACAACATACTCTCTCATTCTAATATTCTAACAAATAGAAAACGCCGTTCCTGATGAAGAAACGGCGTTTTCGCATCTATCTTAAGGAGTAATTGTCACAACACAAAAAACCGGTCCTGCAACCCTTTCAGAAAACTTCGGGAAATCACCAAATCACTCTTATCATGAAAAGGCGGATAGAGCTGACAACACTTCCCATCAATCATCGCCAGATAATTAACATTGACAATAGCCGACTGACTGATCTGAATAAAAGCTTGTGAATAACCAATGATATCTTCGGCTTTTGTATTTCGCTTCAGATTCAATCGGGTCTGATTGAACAGGACTACCTGCCACTGCCGCTTGTCTTTCAAATATTCGAAATAACCGATCTCTTCCAGTCTCAAAAGCTTGAATCCTGTCACCGTACTGATCATAAACATTCCCTGTTGCGGCATCAAAGCGCTGACAGAAGAAGAAAAAGAGGAAGAAGGAGTTGCCGGTATCGAAGCTACAGCCTTCCGGTAGCGCTCTATAACAACTTTCAGATCTTCCGTCTCAAAAGGTTTCAGTAAGAAATCGAAGGCGGACTCACGCAGAGCCTGAAGCAAATATTTATCATACGAAGTATAAAAGACAACTTTCATATCCCACAGCACCTCATCGCGCATCTCACTCAACAAGTTAAGCCCCAGCACATCCGGAAGTTCCACATCCAGAAACAACAGATCCGGACGGAGTTCCATTATCATCTTCTTGCCTTTTGCGCCATTATTTGCAGTTCCTTTTATTTCAAGTTCCTGATAAGCGCCCAGTTCTCTGCGCAAAGCATCGATTGCCGTACGCTCATCATCTACAATAACGACTTTATATTTATCTTCTGCATTCATCATAAATCATAAGAAAAATGAAACGGTATAAACACCGACACTTGCGTACCGGTCTGCCCATCGTTTCGGTTATCTATATTGAAACGTATCTTCTCATTTTTATTCTTTGTATTGAGTAGCTGTATCGTTTGATAGAGCACTTTCAGCCCCGTTCCCGTTCCTCTGGTCGAAGAAGCCACTTGCGGAAGATACCCCCGCCCGTTATCACAAATCACGATACGGACTCCTTTTCCTTCACGGGAAATACGGATAGTCAATTCCTTCTCATCATCTTTTCCGGCCAGCCCGTGCTTAATCGCATTCTCTACCGGAATCTGTACAATCATGGAAGGAATCATTATACTTTTTGCATCCAACCCCTCCTCCACTACGACCGAAACTGTGAAGTCTTCGCTGACACGTCCACTTTCCAGGCGGATATATGACTGTACAAAATCCAGCTCGTCCTGCAAAGAAACACTTAGTTTTTCTGTCAGTTCAAGACTCCGGCGGAGATATTTGACCAGTTCCATCAGATTATTCTTCACCTCTTCCGATCCATTAAACTGATTAATTTCACGCCCCAGCACATTGAAAGTGAAATGGGGAGAAATCCGGCCCCGCAAATTCTCCATACGGACGCGATTTATCTGTTGGAAGAAACGTTCACGAAGAAACTCCCGCTTTTTCCGCATATACCAGATGATCACCACCGTTCCGGCTGCCAGCAACAGGCAGACAAGCACCCAGATATACATGCTCAGTTTCAATACACGCACTTCACCCGCTTGTCGTTGAATCTGCATTTCCTTGCGCAATACGATCGTGTCCTGACGGTAACGCATATCCAGTTCGGCTACACGGGTGCGAATCCGTTCGCTACGGATGGAGTCATTCAGTTGATAATCACGTTTCAGATACTCATATGCATTACGGTAGTCACCTGCCTTTTCATAATAATGTTGCAGATACTGGTTGCGTATAGTAAGCATATTGGCATCCACATGTCCGGTAGAAGCAGTCCGTGCTATCATTTCCCTGGCACGAGCGATATTTCCTTTTCAGAGAAAGCTCAATCATCAGGGTTTCAATGTAGTGCATGGCGGAGTTGTTCTTTATCTCCGAAAAGTAACGGTAACCTTCATTCAGATTGTTTTCGGCAGAATCCAGCCGGTTCGTCAGCAGATAAAGATCGCCCAGATTAACTTTCGAAAGATTGCTTTCGAATACCATTTGCGGGTAATCCGCTATCAGCTCCGCTGCTTGCCGCATATAGACCAGGGCTTCCTGATAATCTTTCTTATAATAGTAATGATTTCCCCGATTATTAAGATACACCCACTTTCGCTGACTGTCATTTCATCAAAGAACTGTCCTGCCAGTTCGTAATAATGATTGGACAAATCAAAATCACGCAAGTCCATGTAAGTCTGTCCCAGTCCGCAATAGACCGGAAATTTGGAATGTTCCGACAGATGCAGGGAGTCGCAGATAAACAATGCTCTCCGGTAATAGGAAGCGGTATGTGCCAGTTCGCCACGATGCAGATGGGCATCCGCCAGATTCATACAGATATCCGAAAGAAGATGCGCCTTATCTCCTTTCAGACGGTAAGCATAGGATTTCTCATAATAGGCAACCGCCGAATCGGGCTTATTGAGTTGCATCCAGACATTTCCCTCAATGTTATACACATCCGAAAGCACATCATTCCATCGCGGGCATGCAGCTGCACGCTTATCATACTCTTTACAGGGCGGTTATAATAGAGGATAGAGTCGAAATCGGACGAGATGAAGAAAGTCTTTCCATACAATCCCATCAAGCGGTAATAACTCATCGAGTCCTGTGCCTGACGCATTGCGTTACGTAATAAAGAACGTGAATAAGGTAAGTTGGAAAACAGAGAATCCTGTGCACGGACTTCTAAAGAATCGATAAGTGACTGTTCACACAAAGCGTGACTGCGGTGCCTATCCACGCAACTGCAGTTCCACAATATCAACAACCCTATCAACCCAAATAGCTTCATAGTAGATTTCGCTTTATTCATCCCCTTGTCCGTGTTGAATTTTGAATGCCACAAAATACATTAATTATATTGAATCTCAACGAAATTTATTATTTTTAATACCTTTGTCCCCATATAAACATGAGTAACTGACCTAATGAGTCCATTGAACTTTACCCACATTCTGACACAGGCAGTCGATGAGCTATCGGAAAGCGAATCTTACAAAGGGCTGTTTCATCAACATAAAGATGGCGAACCATTGCCCTCTGCTAAAGTTTTGTATGAAATTATCGAGCTTTCACGTGCCATTCTCTTCCCCGGATACTACGGAAATTCCACCATCAACAGCCGGACAATCAATTATCACATCGGTGTAAATATCGAAAAGTTATTTGACTTGCTCACAGAGCAAATCCTGGCCGGACTATGTTTCAGTACGGCTGAAGGAGACTGCAACGTCTGCTCGGAGTCGAGAGAGAAGAAGCCGCCCGACTGGCTGCGAACTTTATCAGTAAACTACCCGCCATGAGAAGAATACTGGCTACGGACGTAGAAGCTGCCTACAACGGTGACCCCGCTGCCAAGAGCTACGGTGAAGTTATTTTCTGCTATCCCGCCATTAAGGCAATCAGCAACTATCGTATTGCGCACGAACTGCTGGAACTGGGTGTTCCCCTGATTCCTCGCATGATCACGGAAATGGCTCATAGCGAGACGGGTATCGATATCCATCCGGGAGCGAAGATAGGTAGTCACTTTACCATAGACCACGGAACGGGTGTCGTGATCGGCGCTACAAGCATCATCGGGAACAATGTCAAATTATATCAGGGTGTCACCCTGGGAGCAAAAAGCTTCCCGCTGGATGCCGACGGAAAACCGATCAAGGTATCCCCGCCACCCGATACTGGAAGACAATGTCATAGTCTACTCAAACGCCACCATCCTTGAAGAATTACTATCGGAAGCGACGCAACCGTAGGAGGAAATATCTGGGTAACGGAAAACATTCCCGCCGGAGCAAAGATTGTACAGACAAAAGCAAAGAAATAAAATCAATAAACTATATATGAGCGAACAATTCGAGATGATAGCCAAGACCTTCCAAGGACTGGAAGAGATACTTGCTGAAGAACTTACAACACTGGGAGCCAACGATATCCAGATAGGACGTCGCATGGTTTCATTTACAGGAGACAAGCGTATGATGTACAAGGCAAATTTCTGCCTCCGTACTGCTATCCGCATTCTGAAGCCGATCAAGAATTTTACGGCAAAGGATGCTGATGAAGTTACAACCAGATACAGGCCATTCCATGGGAAGAGTATCTTGATGTGAACAAGACGTTTGCGATAGACGCGGTTGTTTTCAGCGAAGAATTTCGCCATTCAAAGTTCGTTTCGTACAAAGTGAAAGACGCCATCGTGGACTATTTCCGTGAAAAGACAGGCAAACGCCCGTCGGTACGCATCAATAATCCGGATGTACTACTCAATATCCATATTGCACATACCACTTGTACGTTGTCTCTGGACTCTTCCGAGAGTCGCTTCATCGTCGCGGATACCGCCAGGAACAGGTAGATGCTCCGTTGAACGAAGTATTGACTGCCGGTATGCTTCTGATGACAGGATGGCGCGGTGAATGTGACCTGATTGACCCGATGTGCGGTTCGGGCACGATTCCTATAGAAGCTGCACTGATCGCAAGAAACATCGCTCCGGGAGTATTCCGCAAAGGATTCGCATTCGAGAAATGGGTGGATTTCGATTCGGAGATGTTCGATGAGATTTACAATGATGATAGTCAGGAGCGCGAATTCACCCATAAGATTTACGGATATGATAACAGTCCGAAAGCGAATGAAATAGCGACGCATAATATAAAAGCGGCGGGTGTATCCAAAGATGTGACGCTGAAACTGCAACCGTTCCAGCAATTCGAACAGCCGCAGGAGAAGTCCATCATCGTGATGAATCCTCCTTATGGCGAACGTATCTCTACCAATGACCTGCTCGGACTGTACCAGATGATTGGCGAACGTCTGAAGCATGCATTTGTAGGAAACGAGGCTTGGGTACTCTCTTATAGAGAAGAATGCTTCGATCAGATCGGGCTGAAACCAAGCAAGAAAGTGCCGTTGTTCAATGGCGCATTGGAATGCGAGTTCCGCAAATACGAGATTTTCGACGGGAAATATAAGGAGTTCAAGAGTCAGGAGGGAGAAGGAGAAGAGAAGAAAGAGACTGAAGGAGGCTATGATACTCCCAGACCCAGAGAAAGAAAGGAATTCAAACCACGCAGAGAAGGCGAGTACAAGCCACGTCGAGAAGGGGAGTTCAAACCTCGTAAAGAAGGAGACTTCAAGCCGAGACGGGAAGAAGGAAGCTTTACCCGGGATGACAGGGACAGAAAGCCTAGAGGCGAGTTCCGTGGGGAAAGAGATTCAAGAGCTCCAAGAGAATTCAGAGGAAATCGGGAGCCCAGGATACCGAAGAAGGAAGAAGAGTAATTTCATAGATAGTTAACGGCATCTCACTAAAAAAATGCCATTAACTTATTGATAGACAATATAAGGTCGCATCTTGCGATCTTATCATTTGATGAGTAAGAAAGCGAATTGAATATCTCGAAAAGACGTATCATCCGACAGAGAAAGACAACTCTCCTGAACAGGGTAAAATAGAAGGATTTAAAACCAATAAAGATAAATAAAAGCAATGAGTAAAATTGGAAAAAGAGCCATTCTGATATTGCTGGCGCTACCAATCGGATTCAATGTTATGGCACAGGAAATCAAAAAGCTGACACTGGAAGACTTGATTCCGGGTGGCGAGACCTACCGTTATGCAGAAAACCTCTACGGTCTGCAATGGTGGGGAGACGTGTGTATCAAACCAAGTACCGACACCATCTACACTGTTCAACCCAGAACAGGGAAAGAGACAGTGCTGACTACCCTCGGACAAATCAACAAAGTACTGGCAGACAATAAAGCAGGGAAACTGCCGACCCCGTACTCAATCCGCTACCCGTGGGCGGACAAACCGCAAATGTTACTGAAAATATCCGGTAAGTATATCGTATACGATTTCGAGAACAACCGGATTGTCAGCACACTGAAGCTGAAAGATAAAGCAGCCAACGAAGATTATTGCGTCGCCAACGGAAACGTAGCCTACACAGTCAACAACAACCTGTATGTGAACGAACAGGCAATCACCGACGAACCCGAAGGCATCGTCTGCGGGCAATCCGTCCACCGCAATGAATTCGGCATCAACAAAGGTACCTTCTGGAGCCCGAAAGGCAACCTGCTCGCTTTCTACCGCATGGACGAAAGCATGGTGACGCAATACCCACTTGTAGACATCACCGCACGTGTAGGAGAAGTGAATAACGTCCGTTACCCGATGGCAGGAATGACCAGCCACCAAGTAAAAGTAGGCGTCTACAACCCCTCCACCGGTAAGACCATCTATCTGAATGCAGGTGATCCGACCGACCGTTACTTCACCAATATCAGCTGGTCACCGGACGAAAAGAGCATCTACCTTATCGAACTGAACCGCGACCAGAACCATGCCGTACTTTGCCAATATGACGCAACGACAGGCAAGTTACTGGGCAAACTGCTGGAAGAAACGCACCCCAAGTATGTAGAGCCTCAGCACCCCATCGTATTCTTACCGTGGGACAGCAATAAATTCATCTACCAAAGCCAGCGCGACGGATATAACCATCTATATTTATGCGACCTCACCTCCAGCCTCAAAGGCGAATGGAAAAGCGATGCCGCAGGCGGCAAGCATATCGAATACATCCCGACGAAGCAACTGACCGAAGGCAAATGGCTGGTAGGCGACATTCTGGGCTTCAACGCCAAGAGGAAAGAAGTCATCTTCCAAGGAGTGGATGGCACAGGCTCCAATAACTTTGCAGTAAATGTCAACACAGGAAAGCGCAGCCTCCCGTTCAGCTTCCGTTCTACCACAGAAGGAGAACATAACGGAATGCTCAGCGCATCGGGAAGTTACCTCATCGACCGTTATTCGACTCCTACCCTTCCGCGCCGCATTGACATCGTGGATACCAAAAGCCTGAAAACAGTCAACCTGCTGACAGCCAAGGACCCATACGAAGGCTACGAGATGCCGACCATCGAAACTGGTACTATTAAAGCCGACGATGGAACGACCGACTTATACTACCGCCTCACCAAACCCGCAGATTTCGACCCGAACAAAAAGTATCCGGTCATCGTCTACGTATACGGCGGCCCGCACGCACAACTCGTCACCGGCGGCTGGCTGAACGGCTCCCGCGGATGGGATATCTATATGGCTAACAAAGGCTATATCATGTTCACCCTCGACAACCGCGGCAGTGCCAACCGTGGACTGGAATTCGAAAACGCCACCTTCCGCCGCCTCGGCATCGAAGAAGGCAAAGACCAGGTGAAAGGCATTGAATTTCTGAAGTCCCTCCCCTACATAGACGGAAACCGCATCGGTGTACACGGATGGAGCTTCGGAGGCCACATGACCACTGCCTTGCTGCTCCGCTACCCCGAAATATTCAAGGTAGGCGTAGCCGGCGGACCTGTCATCGACTGGGGATATTACGAAGTGATGTACGGCGAACGTTATATGGACACTCCGGAAAGCAATCCGGAAGGCTACAAAGAGTGTAATCTGAAGAACCTTGCCGGACAACTGAAAGGTCATCTGCTCATTATCCATGACGACCACGATGACACTTGCGTACCACAGCACACACTGTCGTTCATGAAAGCCTGTGTAGATGCCCGCACCTATCCCGACCTGTTTATCTATCCGTGCCACAAGCACAACGTATCAGGCCGCGACCGTGTACATCTGCACGAGAAAATCACCCGATACTTTGAGCAGAACCTATAGCAACCTATAATTGACAGCTCACAGCATCACACCGAAAAACTCATAACTGAAAACTCATAACTTAATACTCATAACTTAATACTCATTATGAAGATATTATTACTAGGCTCGGGCGGCCGCGAACATGCACTGGCATGGAAAATTGCCCAAAGTCCGAAAGTTGAAAAGCTGTACATCGCTCCGGGAAACGCCGGAACAAACGCCGTAGGCGAGAATGTCAACATCAAAGCTACCGACTTTGAAGCGATCAGCGCTTTCGCCCTGAAAGAAAACATCGGAATGGTAGTAGTAGGTCCCGAAGACCCGTTGGTAAAAGGCATCTACGATTACTTCCAGAACCGTCCCGAACTGAAACATATCGCCGTTATCGGTCCGTCCGCCAACGGAGCACAGCTGGAGGGCAGCAAGGAGTTTGCCAAAGGCTTCATGATGCGTCATCAAATCCCGACGGCCCGATATAAAAGTATCACAGCCGAAAATCTCGAAGAAGGTCTGGCTTTCCTCGAAACGCTGGAAGCCCCATACGTGCTGAAAGCTGACGGGCTCTGTGCCGGAAAAGGCGTTCTGATCCTCCCCACACTGGACGAGGCAAAGAAAGAACTCAAGGAAATGCTTGCCGGTATGTTCGGCTCCGCATCGGCCACAGTCGTTATTGAAGAGTTCCTGAGTGGTATCGAATGTTCCGTATTCGTGCTTACCGACGGCGAACACTACAAAGTCCTCCCCGTAGCGAAAGACTACAAGCGTATCGGTGAAGGCGACAAAGGGCTCAACACTGGTGGTATGGGCAGCGTGACTCCGGTTCCGTTTGCCGACGAAGAATACATGGAAAAAGTACGTACCCGCATCATCGAACCTACCATCAACGGACTGAAAGAAGAAAACATCGTCTACAAAGGCTTCATCTTCCTCGGACTGATCCGGGTAAAAGGCGAACCGATGGTGATCGAATATAACGTCCGCATGGGCGACCCGGAGACGGAAAGCGTGATGCTCCGCATCCAGAGCGACCTCGTGGAGTTGCTGGAAGGTACAGCCGCAGGCAACCTTGACGAAAAGACGCTGGTCATGGACCCGCGCTCGGCAGGTTGTGTGATCCTTGTGAGCGGCGGTTATCCCGAAGCATACGAAAAAGGCTTCCCTATCAGCGGTCTGGAACAGGCTGCCGCTACCGAAAGCATCATTTTCCATGCCGGAACAGCCATGAAAGACGGACAAATCGTAACGAACGGAGGACGTGTGATCGCCGTCTGCTCTTATGGCGCAACGAAGGAAGAAGCGCTGGCACAGAGCTATAAAGTGGCAGATATGATCGACTTCGACAAGAAATATTTCCGTCGCGATATCGGATTCGACTTATAAAAGAAGAACAGAGCATTGGTCAGCAGGGCGGTGGACACTCCCTGCTGCGATTTTCATCTGCACCCTTTGTTGGGTGCTGACCTCTGTCCTATTGCCCGAACTCACCATGACAGCGGGCGAAGAAGGCGGTTCCGTGCTTTGGCAGTCTGCCCGCACGTTGCTGCTCCCCGCATGGGCGGAGCATCTTGTCAGTTTCTTGATTTACGCGGCTATCGGCTATTTCCTGATCGAGCTGAACAACCGGTTCAGTATCATCCGTATGCGGGCTTCCGTGCAGACAGCTATCTATTTTCTGCTGGTCACCGTCTGTCCGGAGATGCACCTGTTATATGCCGGAAACGTTGCCGCCATAACCTTTTTATTCTCCATCTATTTCCTGTTCAAGAGTTACCAGCAGGCACAGGCGTCAGGATATCTGTTCTACTCGTTCCTGTTTATCGGTGCAGGGAGCATTCTCTTTCCCCAGCTCACCTTCTTCTCGGTGCTCTGGTTGTTTGAGGCGCACCGCTTTCAGTCACTTACGTTCCGTAGTTTCTGTGGCGCGCTGGTAGGATGGACAATGCCCTACTGGATGCTGTTCGGACACGCTTTCTTCTACGATCAGATAGAGCTGTTCTATCATCCTTTCAAAGAACTGGCTACTTTTGGAGATATATTCAACCTACAGATACTCCAGCCGTGGGAGCTGGCGACTCTCGGCTATCTGTTTGTATTGTTCATCGTCAGCGCCGCCCATTGCGTCGTTGCCGGATTCGAAGATAAGATACGTACGCGCGCCTATTTACAGTTTCTCATAGACGTGACACTCTTTCTCTTCGTACTGATTGTGCTACAGCCGTCACAATGCAGCAATCTCTTGCCATTGCTCATGATAAGCAACAGCATACTGATCGGCCACCTTTTTGTGCTGACCAACAATAAAACATCGAATATATTCTTCATTGTTGCTACGGTCTGCCTCATCCTTTTATTTGGTTTTAACGTATGGACGCTTTTATAGACTCAACGATACAACTCCTCATCGAATGGGGACTTCCGGGATTGTTTATCTCGGCCTTACTCGCAGGGAGTATTGTACCATTCAGTTCCGAACTGGTGTTGGTAGCACTGGTAAAACTCGGACTGCCACCCACTGCCTGTATACTGGCTGCCACCCTCGGCAATACGGCAGGCGGAATGACCTGCTACTATATGGGACGCCTGGGCAAAATAAGCTGGATTGAGAAATACTTCAAAGTAAAGAAGGAGAAAGTAGACAAGATGGTAAGATTCCTGCAAGGAAAAGGAGCATTGATGGCATTCTTCGCTTTCCTGCCGCCATCGGAGAGGGTGATCTCCATCGCACTGGGATTTATGCGAAGTAATATATGGCTTACCACCGCCTCCATGTTTGTCGGTCAAACTGATACGTTACATTCTGCTTCTGTACGTACTGGAAAGCGCATGGAACGTCGTTGCGGGATGAAATAATAGGTAATAAGTAACAGGTAATAGGTAATAGGTTTTTGAGATGAAAAGAGTGATTGAAAAGACTGATGACGGGAGCGCCACCTATTTGTTCCGGAATTGAATGAACATTATCATTCGACCAAAGGAGCACGTACGGAGTCCCAGCATATTTTCATCAATATGGGACTGAAAGCCGCTACCCTCTCCGCATATTCTGGAGATCGTTTCGGAACGGGCTGAATGCTTGGCTTACACTTGAAGAAGCAGAAAGAAGCGGACGTAACGTACATTATACAGGACTTGAACTCTACCCGTTGGAATGGCAGATGGTGGAGCAACTGGGATATATAGAACAACCAGCAGCTATCGGCCTGTTCAAAGCAATCCATACATCGCCGTGGAAGAAGAAATATCCTTTACCCCACACTTCACTCTCTGCAAAGTACAAGCCGACGTTAATGAATGGACTACCCAGCGCAGCTATTCTCCATTATCCATTATCCATTCTCCATTATCATTTGACGTTATCTATTTCGACGCCTTCAGCTCCGGAAAAGCAGCCGGAAATGTGGTCGCAGGAACTATTTAACCGTTTATATGTTTTATTAAATGAAGGAGGTATCCTCACCACTTATTGTGCCAAAGGAGTCATCCGACGTATGTTACAGGCCGCAGGCTTTACCGTAGAGCGCCTTCCCGGTCCTCCGGGAGGAAAGCGGGAAATACTACGTGCCCGAAAACTGGAACAGAATCAACCCCCGATATTAATACAATAGTCATGAAACAACAACTAAAAGATTTGAAAACACTCCTTCTTCGCCTCCTGTTGGCAGCCTGCACGGGTCGCACGTCCAAAGCAAGCGGCAGCGAAGAAGCGAAACCAGTCATTACCGTCACTATCGAACCGCAGCGCTACTTCACGGAAGCGATTGCCGGTGATAAATTCACGGTAGTCAGCATGGTCCCGAAAGGTTCCAGTCCGAGACATACGACCCTATTCCCAGCAACTTGTCTCTTTGGGAGACAGCAAAGCCTATCTCCGTATCGGCTACATCGGCTTTGAGCAGACCTGGATGGACCGACTGATGAATAACACCCCTCATATCCAAGTATTCGACACCTCGAAAGGCATAGACCTGATTCTGAACAACGGTGAGCACAACCACGCAGCAGGACATCATGACCACGACGGGCACAACCACGCCGTAGAACCGCATATCTGGAACTCTACCGCCAACGCCCTCATCCTTGCCGGAAACACCTTCAAGGCACTTTGTATGCTCGACAAGCCCAACGAAGCATATTATCTGGCACGTTACGACTCCCTCTGCCAACGTATCCAGCACACCGACAGCCTCATCCGCCGGCAACTTTCCGCTCCGGAATCGGCCAAAGCCTTTATGATTTACCATCCGGCTCTCTCCTACTTTGCCCGTGACTACGGCCTGCATCAGATTTCAATCGAAGAAGGAGGCAAAGAACCTTCGCCCGCCCATCTGAAAGAACTGATAGACCTGTGCAAATCGGAGAAAGTAAGCGTCATCTTCGTCCAACCGGAGTTCGACAAGCGCAACGCGGAAACCATCGCACAGCAAACCGGCACAAAGGTAGTCCCCATCAACCCGTTAAGCTACGACTGGGAAACGGAAATGCTGAACGTAGCCAAAGCTCTCACACCTATGGACCCCGAATAACAACGGGCCTCCATAGCGTTAATGACCGAATGATACATAAACGAAGTAATTCTCCAAACATGAAACCGATTATCGAAATAAAGAACCTTGCTGCCGGATACGACGGCCGTACCGTACTCCACGACATCAACCTGAACATTTACGAACGGGACTTTCTGGGCATCATCGGTCCGAACGGAGGCGGTAAGACAACACTCATCAAGTGCATCCTCGGTCTGCTGAAACCGACAGCCGGAGAAATCATCTTCCATGCCCCTACAGAAGCATCCTCCCACTCTCAACTTTCCACTTCCAACTCTCCACTTTCCCTCGGCTATCTGCCGCAATATAACACCATCGACCGGAAATTCCCGATTTCGGTAGAGGAAGTGATACTTTCCGGACTAAGTATCCAGAAATCCCTCACCTCCCGTTTCACTCCCGAGCAAAGAGAAAAAGGCAAGCATATCATCACCCGCATGGGACTCGAAGGGCTCGAACACCGTTCCATCGGACAGCTTAGCGGCGGGCAACTGCAACGTGCACTGCTAGGACGCGCCATCATCTCCGACCCTTCGGTACTGATTCTTGACGAACCCAGCACGTATATCGACAAACGCTTCGAAGCCCGTCTCTACGAACTGCTGGCGGAGATTAACAAAGAATGCGCCATCATCCTTGTCAGTCACGACATCGGCACTGTACTGCAACAAGTGAAATCCATTGCCTGCGTCAACGAGACACTGGATTACCACCCTGACACGGGCGTCTCCACAGAATGGCTGGAAAGAAACTTCAACTGCCCCATCGAACTGCTGGGACACGGCACGTTGCCACACCGCGTTCTCGGTGAACATCATCATCATCACTAAACATTCATTTGCCGGTGCTACATCAAAGAACGGCTGCACCGCATATCAGTCATTTACAACGGTCACATCAAGCAGCAACAACTGACTTCTCAACTGTTAATGATTGAGATGTCAGATGTTAATAGTTGACATCTCAGGTATTAACAGTTGAGAAGTCAGCTATTAATGTCTGACAACGCAAGTATTATTAACCAATAAATGATTCAATGCTTAATATAAAAGATACAAAATTAGTATCTTTATACCTACTGTTGTTTATACTGTTTAGTGATTCCCCCGTTTCACTAAAAGGGCATAAGATAAAGTAAATCACCTTTCCGTTACTTAATATTTCTTACTTTCTGCCTCATTATCCTTACAAATCACTATCTTTGCGCCCACGTAATCTGTTTTAACGAAAAATCTAGATAGTGCTAATGAAACAGTACAGAACTATAAACAACCTCGTGGGTTGGATTACATTCATCATTGCGGCAACGGTCTACTGCCTGACAATAGAACCGACCGCAAGTTTTGACTGTCCCGAGTTTATAACTACCGGTTATAAACTGGAAGTAGGACACCCGCCCGGCGCACCTTTCTTCATGCTGGTAGCGAACCTGTTCTCTCAATTCGCCTCCGATGTAACCACCGTAGCGAAGATGGTAAACTACATGAGCGCACTGATGAGCGGTGCCTGTATCCTGTTCCTTTTCTGGAGCATCACCCATCTGGTACGCAAACTGGTAATCACCGACGAGAACAACATCACGAAAGGACAACTTATCACTGTCATGGGTAGCGGACTGGTCGGCGCACTGGTCTACACCTTCAGCGACACCTTCTGGTTCTCTGCCGTAGAAGGCGAAGTATATGCTTTCTCCTCCCTCTTTACAGCCGTTGTATTCTGGCTGATTCTGAAATGGGAAGATGTGGCCAACCAGCCTCACAGCGACCGCTGGCTGATTCTGATCGCTTATCTGACCGGACTGAGTATCGGTGTTCACTTGCTGAACCTCCTCTGTCTGCCGGCAATCGTATTGGTGTACTACTACAAGAAAACTCCGAACGCCACTGCCAAAGGCTCATTGCTCGCCCTGCTCGGATCGGGCGTACTCGTAGCAGCCGTGCTTTATGGCATCGTGCCCGGTATCGTTAAAGTCGGCGGCTGGTTCGAACTGCTGTTTGTCAACGGACTCGGCATGTCGTTCAACTCCGGCGTCGTTGTCTATATCATTCTGCTCGCCGCCGCCCTTATCTGGGGTGTGTACGAAAGCTACACCGAAAGAGCAGACTCCGCATGGCCATCTCATTCATTCTGACCATCGCCCTGCTGGTATTCCATTCTACGGACACGGCGTAAGCAGCATCCTTATCGGTGTCGTAGTGATCGCAATTCTTGGCATCTACCTTGCTCCGCAAGTACAGGAAAAGATCAAAGAGAAATGGCGCATCTCCGCCCGTACCATGAATACGGCATTGCTGTGCACCATGATGATCGTGATCGGTTATTCCTCTTATGCACTGATCGTGATCCGTTCTACCGCCAACACACCGATGGACCAGAACTCTCCGGAAGATATCTTCACGCTGGGCGAATACCTCGGCCGTGAACAATACGGAACCCGTCCTCTCTTCTACGGTCCTGCTTTCTCCTCGAAAGTGGCACTCGACGTGAAAGACGGATACTGCGTCCCCGCCAGTCACAGACGGAAGCAAATACGTCCGCAAAGAAAGACTTCACCGGACGAAAAAGACTCATACATCGAACTGCCGGGACGTATCGAATACGAATACGCGCAAAATATGCTTTTCCCCGTATGTACAGCTCCGCGCACTCCTCACTCTACAAGCAGTGGGTAGACATCAAGGGCATGACGTCCCATACGACCAATGCGGCGAAATGGTGATGGTGAACGTACCGAACCAATGGGAAAACATCAAGTTCTTCTTCTCCTACCAGCTCAACTTCATGTACTGGCGCTACTTTATGTGGAACTTTGCCGGACGGCAGAACGACATTCAGAGCAGCGGAGAAATAGAACACGGTAACTGGATCACCGGAATCCCATTTATCGACAATCTGCTGGTGGGCAACCAGGAATTGCTTCCGCAGGACCTCAAAAACAACAAAGGACACAACGTATTCTACTGCCTGCCGCTGCTGCTCGGCCTGATCGGACTCTTCTGGCAAGCATACCACAGCCAGCGGGGTATCCAGCAATTCTGGGTGGTGTTCTTCCTGTTCTTTATGACAGGTATCGCCATCGTGCTCTACCTTAACCAGACACCTGCGCAGCCGCGTGAACGTGACTATGCGTATGCCGGTTCGTTCTACGCCTTCGCCATCTGGGTAGGTATGGGAGTCGCAGGTATCATCCGTATGTTACGCGATTACTGCAAGATGAAAGAAGTTCCGGCTGCCGCTCTCGCATCAGTACTCTGTCTGCTTGTCCCCATCCAAATGGCCGGACAGACATGGGACGACCACGACCGTAGCGGACGCTTTGTTGCCCGTGACTTCGGTCAGAACTATCTGATGACCTTGCAGGAAGAAGGAAATCCGATCATCTTCACCAATGGTGACAACGATACTTTCCCGTTGTGGTACAATCAGGAGACAGAAGGTTTCCGTACCGATGCACGTACCTGTAACCTCAGCTACCTGCAAACCGACTGGTACATCGACCAGATGAAACGTCCCGCTTACGACTCTCCGTCACTCCCGATCACTTGGGATCGTGTGGAATACGTCGAAGGCCAGAACGAATACATCCCCATCCGTCCGGAAGTAAAGAAGAATATCGACCAGATGTATGCACAGGCAGACAGCGCGCTCGAAAACGGAAATCCGGAAGCGATGAACGAACTGAAAGAACAGTTCGGAGAAAACCCGTATGAACTGAAGAATATCCTCAAATACTGGGTTCGTTCGGATAAGGAAGGGCTGCGCGTCATCCCTACCGACAGCATCGTAATGAAGATCGACAAGGAAGCTGTCCGCCGTTCCGGCATGAAAATACCGGAAGCGCTGGGCGACTCCATCCCCGAATACATGACCATCTTGCTGAGAGACGCCAACGGCAACCCGAAACGCGCCCTCTACAAGAGCGAACTGATGATGCTCGAAATGCTTGCCAACGCCAACTGGGAACGTCCCATCTACATGGCTATCACCGTAGGCAGTGAAAACCACCTCGGCATGGACAACCACTTCACGCAGGAAGGTCTGGCATACCGCTTCACTCCGTTCGATACGGACAAGCTGAACAGCAAGATCGACAGCGAAAAGATGTACGACAACCTGATGAACAAGTTCAAGTTCGGCGGCATCGAGAAACCGGGCATCTACATCGACGAAAACGTAATGCGTATGTGCTACACACACCGGCGCATCTTCACACAGCTCGTAGGACAGCTCATCAAAGAAGGCAAAAAAGACAAGGCACTCGCCGCACTCGACTACGCCGAGAAGATGATCCCGTCATACAACGTACCGTATGACTGGGCAAACGGCGCCTTCCAAATGGCGGAAGCCTACTACCAGCTGGGACAAAACGAAAAAGCGAACAAGATCATCGACGAACTTGCCAACAAGTCTCTCGAATACATGATCTGGTATCTCAGCCTGACTGATTACCAACTTTCCATCGCCAGCGAAAACTTCATGTACAACGCAGGACTGCTTGACGCAGAAGTACGCCTAATGGAGAAATACAAATCAGAAGAATTGGCTAAACATTACTCGGAACAACTCGACCAGCTATACAATGAGTACGTTGCGAGAATGAAAGGGAAATAAAAACTAAGTAATAAGTATTAAGTAATAAGTAATAAGCTGCGCCATAAGCCGCACGGTTATTACTTATTACCTATTACCTGTTACTTATTAATAAAGACTCTTATGTTTATAGAACAACCACCTTGGTTCTTCCGAGCGCTGTATCCACAAGCCATCTTCCGGATGGACCCAAACGAACGGGCTGTCTACCTGACTTTTGACGACGGCCCTATCCCGGAAGTAACCCCTTGGGTACTGGAGCTACTGAAGAAACACGATATTAAAGCTACCTTCTTCATGGTAGGCGACAATATCCGCAAACACCCGGACGAATACCGGATGGTGGTAGAACACGGACACCGCATCGGCAACCATACTTTCAACCACATCCGCGGCTTTGAATACTCCAATCCGGATTATCTGGCCAACACCAGACGGGTAGACGAAATTATCCACTCAGACCTATTCCGCCCTCCACATGGCCACATGGGGTTCCGGCAATATTACACCCTTCGCCACCATTACCGTATCATCATGTGGGATCTCGTAACCCGTGACTACAGTAAGCGAATGCGCCCGGAACAGGTACTGAATAACGTAAAACGCTACGTACGCAACGGTTCCATCATCACCTTCCACGACTCTCTGAAATCGTGGAACAACGGGAATCTGCAATATGCCCTCCCCCGTGCCATCGAATTTCTGAAAGCGGAGGGCTATGAATTCAAGGTATTCTAGCTGCCGGCGAAGAAACATTTTACCTGCCGACAGCCAGTTTTCTAATTACCGATAAGGTTTTCATACATATCCATTATGAAAAAGCTCCTCTCCTCAGACCGAATCAAAGCCGAAGCACTACGCCTCGGCTTTTCCGCCTGTGGACTGGCGCCTGCCGAAGCTGTGGATGAAACTGTGGCTACCGCCTTCCGTCAATGGCTTGCGGACGGTTGCCAGGCAGAGATGGCGTATATGCAGAATTATGAGGATAAACGGCTCGATCCACGCTTGTTGGTGGAAGGGGCACGTACGGTGATCAGCGTTGCGCTAAACTATTATCCGGCAAAAAAACTTCCCGAAGGCGAGTATCAGATTGCATGGTATGCCTACGGGAAAGATTATCACGATGTGATGAAGGGGAAATTGAAGGAACTTTTTGAGTTTATAGAGAAAGAAGTTTCATTCTCCAAAGAAACAGACAGTACTATCGCCTCAACAAACCATATCGGCACATATACTGAAAACTACGCCTCAGCACCCCAAGCCCCAGTATCCCAAACCTCCGCTTCTCCACTTCAAGGCCGCATATTCTGTGATACCGCTCCCATACTCGAACGTTATTGGGCATGGCGTACCGGCCTGGGATGGATAGGAAAGAATACACAACTCATCATTCCTCACGCCGGCTCCTGCTTCTTCTTAGGAGAAATCATACTTGATAGGGAAGCTGACAATTATGACTCTCCACAACGAAATCAATGCGGTTCGTGTACACGTTGCCTGGATACCTGCCCGACAAAAGCGCTGGAAGCTCCTTTCAGGCTCAATTCCGAGAGATGTCTTTCTTATCTTACCATTGAGTATCGTGGCGAACTTTCGCTCAATGTAGGCAAAAAAATGGGCAACAAGATATATGGCTGTGACGAATGTCTGAAAGCTTGCCCTTGGAATCGCTTTGCCACTCCTTGCCGGACAGCCGAATTTCAACCGTCTCCTTCTTTGCTAAGTATGAAGAAGGATGATTGGCATTCGCTGAGTGAAGAGCAATATAAAACCATTTTCAAAGGTAGCGCAGTGAAAAGGGCTAAGTATAGTGGATTAATGCGTAATATTCAAGCCATCCATTTATGCAAAAACTCATGAATAGAATTCACTATCATTAAAATGAGTACAATTGAATCTGAAAATAAAAAACTAATGAGACGATCTAAACTTAATAACTCAGATCGTCTCACCAAAAATTAGAGAGTTTTATTACAATTAACACATGTATTTCTTTCTAGTTCTTGAAATAAAAAGAAATACATCTATTGTTTATCGAAATAGCTGCATAATAGGAAATTCAATAGAGTTTCCTGTAAACGAATTATTAGATGGAGTCGCTGTTGTATATAATCCAAACATAAGATAGACATCTGTTACACAAGTTAATACAACACTTCCATCTTTTAACAGAACTGGCGCAATAGCCAAAGTCCTTCCTGAGTAATAATACGAGTTTTCATCAGCTCCCACCATTATTGCAAATAAACCTGACATTTTAAAGTTTTGAAGCTGCGGAATACGAATTAAAAACATCCCTTGACTATAAGTCATATTCAATACAATAGACGTACCTATAAAATTGACCATAGGCAAAGTTAATGTATACCCATCTTCATCACTACCAGTAATTGTAGGATTCGGGCTAAACCCATATACATTGTTCAAGCCCATTCCATACATATATGCAGCTCCGCCCCATTCACCAAGTAAATCAGATGCATTATATTGCATAATCGTATATTTCGTTTCTCGCTCTCCGGTCTTGACTACTACAGAAGTAGCACGAATTAGTCCAGTCTCATTCTTTTTCACTATAAAATTAAAACCTTCATCTGTTAATTCGTAAGAAAGCCATTCGTTAACTGCTTCAGGAATGTGAATCTCAATTGGCAAACTACTCGACATTACAACCGAAAGCTCCCCCGCTTCATTGTCAATACGAAATTCCGTATCATCTTTATTATATTTCCAAATAGCTCCTTCCTGCAATATGGTTGCTTGCTGCGTGCTCACACCGTCAGTTAAAACGATTTGTGTACTACGTCCCGGGTAACCCGTATTAACATCTACAGAAATGGTAACTTTACTATCTGTAACTTCCGTCACTTGACACCAATCGACATTCACTTTAGCTGTGACAGGTCCAGTTGCCGCAAATTCAACAGTTCCGGTACCACCACTAGCTTTCATATCCAAATCTGATTTTAGAATTGTCAGTTTTACAGGAGTAGCATCATCGTCAGAAGAACATCCTGCAACAAAAAATAAGCAGAATATTATTAAGTATAAATTCAGTATATTTTTCATAATCTAGTTTTTTATTTATTCCTCAACTTTCATAAAGCTCATATATTCATAAATACAAGCTACACCTTGAACAAAGGCAGCTTCACCATAGTCAGGTGAGGAATATCGATCAAATATCAAATTATCTGCTTTTCCTTTTCCTGACATTTGCTGGAATATTCCATCATCCTCAAACGTAAATCCGAAAGGTGCTTGCTGCACAACTGCTACTAAACCAAACATAACACCTAATTGATAACTTACATATGTAGGATAGAAAGATCCCCAGGCCGAGTTAGAAGTAGTACACCCTAAATAATATCCTGACAGAAGACCTACCTGTTGAGTCTTAAAGGCCATAGTTCCCTCAGCCTTATCATATGTTAGTAATAAATCTCCAATCAATCCTTTAAGCTTATAACTCTTATCTGCGATATCTTCCACAATAGATATAGGTAATTCAACACTTTCGGATTTTCCATTCTGGTATCTTTCACACGTTAAGAGATAATTACCAAGATAATCATCATACTTAATATACCCTTCAGGATAAACACCTTTCACCACGACATTTTTCACTCCTTCATCTACACAGGTAAAAGACTCTATAGTAGAATCCCATTTAAAATTTTGTACAGTTACACCTGCCAATAATACGGGCTCTCGAAAACGAATACCATCAGTAGTAAACAAAAAAGGCTCCTGTTTCTGGAGCAATATTGCCATTCTCATCGTTATAAGCTATGACAAAAGTATAATAACTTTGCTGCATTACCCCAGCCAGATGTCCGTCAACCAACAATTGATATTTATTAAAAAGCGTCCTCCTCGACCTTATTCACAGAGTTTATATATGCCTCCCAGTTCAAATCATCCGGAAGCGCATACATTACTATCGTATTTCCATACTTTTTGCCCTGCATTACAATTTTCTCGGCTGGAAGCTTCTTTTATAATAAACTCATAATCTCCTTGCAGGTTGGCATTCGGGTTGGAACCTCCGCCTTGTGGCTTGGCATATGCATGAATAAAAGCATTATAAGTGTCGAATGTAAGCATAGTAGCTTCCTCCGATACAACCTTATAAAGAGAGGAAATAGTCTCATCGCCTTCATATCCTTGAGATGCCATTGTAACTCGCTGACCATCAAACTTGCACAGAAGAGTTATGCCTCCCAAAGCATAGTCCTGACCTATGTAATATTCCATTCTCCAACCATTAGACGCCGATTCTAATAGCTCACTATATTGCTTCACTTCCTCTGTTGCACGATTCGCTGAAGAATCATCAAAATAATCCTCTTCCTGGAAAAGACAGGATTGCAAACCAAAGCATACAAGAGCCATCAACAAATAAATCATTATATTCTTTTTCATAATCTTCCTGTTTTATTCAATAGTACTTAAATCCAGCTCCGGAATTTCTTGCTGACGCCTTAGCACGATCTCACGCAAATCATCTAAATTAATGCCCCAAGTTTCAAGCATATAATTGTATACAATAGTAAACTTCTGATTAATAATAGCCGCTCCGGCAGTTCCAGCAACCTTCAGCATATTATCCCAGTAAGCCTGATCGTGAGTAACATACATGGCGATATTCTCTACAAAATCTTCTCTTGCCTCACTCATCGCATATGCCGTCACAAATCCTTCCGGCCACGCATCCGCATCCTCTCGCAAATATGAATTTCCATTTTCAGCAACATAAAAATACCAGTCGGAACCAACATATTTTCCTTCGGTAATGCGATCAAACGATGGGTCATAATTACGCTTCTGATGCAGGATATGTGCAAATTCATGGTGCATCGTCTTAAAGTAATACTCATTCAAAACTTCGATATCGACATTCTCAAAGTCCAGACTGTTCACTTCGTACAATGTTATCTTCTTTCCTCCCTCGGCAGTACCCAACACCTTCGTACCACTGCTATCATAAGCCGGAGAACCTATCAAGTGAAAAGTTTTTGGCACATAAGACCGAAGAAAAGCCGGTCCGGCAAGTTCAGTATATGCCTCCATCCATACATGCTTGATAATCTTGGCCAAAGCAACCGATTTATCGTAATCCGCCGGTACCAGATTATATTTGTGATCACTTTCAATATCCTGCATACGATACTTAAAATCAACGTTATACGGATATGTATAATTAGCAAGCAACCATTCATCAAAACCATTATGTTCCACTGGTTCTGTTGAAAAAATACTATGCTTGGTGTCAATATCATCGCCATTATTACAGGCTCCCCAAAGAATGGGCAAAACAGCCGTTAGTATATAAATATAATATTTCTTCATATTATTTCCTCCTTTTAATTTTCAGTACGTGGATTGGGTTGCATTCCTGCCAGAACTACACTCTTAGGAATTTGCATAGCACGTCTTGCGTCATTTACCGGCATTTCATCTGTTACGACTATATTGTTATTAGCAATAGAACGGCGATAGATAACAATTCCATAACGTTTAATATCCGGCCAGCGCAGACCTTCATGCAAAGTAGCAATACGTCTCATATGCAGAATGCAGTGAATAAAGTTCTCCTGTATACCTGATTCAATAGTAAAATCAGGCTGAAGCTTTTTCTTGGGAGTCGGATTTTGTGTCGGATTGTAATAATCCATCTTATCATAATACTCATTTATCATCTCCGGAGTTAAAGTTTGCTTATTAGAAGTATATGCTTTCTCCCATGTAGTAAGATCTGCAGCAGCCATTGGATAGTTCTTTTTCAGCGTATAAGCCTCAGCCCTGCAAAGCAAAGTCTCGTCTGTAGAGAAAATCACAGGCATATAATACAGGTAGTCACCAGCATAATAACCGCCCTTTCTCAACATACTGCATTCATAGCCCGATGTTGTAAAAGGCTGCATATACATGCGGTCAGGGATACCCCATAATCCGGAAGAACGTGATGTTTCGTAAGAAGCAATTAACTTATTATGTAGATAACGTTTTCCTGTCATGTAATTACTCAGAATAATACCCCAGTTAGATACGGTACTACCTATCAACAAGTTAGCCTTACTTGTAGAAGCAATATATGCGTCGGGCTGTACATTATCATTAGCAGAGAGTTTTCCCAACGCTTCCCAATCCCGTAATTCGGCAGCAGGATCACTTCCCAACACACGATCTGCATATTTTATCACCTCATCACAATTAGAAAAGTCAGGCTTCATATAATAAAGATAGAAACGTGCAGCAAAAGCATATGCAGCTTTCCTTGTGAAATGATATTTCGGCACAGAATAACTATCATCGGAAATAAGAGCCATACCATCTAATAAGTCCTTCTCAATCTTCTCATAAGTCTCCTGCAAAGTACCCCGCCCGTATTGTGGTTGCACAGTTGTTTCAACTTTAGTCATATAAGGAATACCTAATTCCTGTGATGCATGAGTATTATAAGCATTACAAAAAATATTTGCTAATACAAAATGATTGTACGCCCGACAAACAAGAGCCTCTCCTCGCTGCGGCATCAACGATTCCGGATTTCCCCGTTTCTCAATCTCTTCCAAAGCCATGTTAGCAGAAGCAATAGCTATATAATGGGTTTCCCAAAGATTTGTAGGTGTATCCTGATATTCTTCCTGGGTATCTTTCCAGTTATAGCACTCTTCCTCAGATAACTTATAATAAGAATATCTGGCACTGTTATCGTCGGTATTATCACTATAAAGTTCAAACAGTTCATTCGCAGATCCTTCCGGATAAGCAGAAACAAGCATTTTAGCTATTTTTTGCTCAGAATTCAGCTCCGTCCGGTTATCTGGTAATTCGTCGAGAAAATCATTACAAGAGCTACCGACAATAGCAAGCGTTGCGATGAACAATGGAATATATAATTGATTTCGTCTCATCTTTAATCTTTTTATTATTAAAATCATTCTCTTTACAATCCTAAACGCAGAGTTAATGTAAACTGACGTGGCACCGGTGAAGCTACACCACCAGTATTAAAGAATTCAGGATCTTGACCATTCAATTTCTTATCTGCATAAATAAGGAATAAATTAGTTGCCTGTAACTTCAAAGAAAGATTGGAAATCTTCGCAGCAGAAATCCAGCTCTTAGGAAACTCATAAGAAAGTGAGATTTCTTTCATACGGATAAAATCACCTTTTGCAATTCGCTCTGTAGAATAATTGTAAGCATTGTAAGCTTTATACAATGTTCGGTTTGCTTCATATTGCGGATTACTCAAGATTGCAGGAATATTAGTCTTTGCCTCATCCCCAGAAAGCGTCCAACGATTCTTGAATTCACGAGGCATAGCACTCAAATCGGAATATTTATAATTAAAATATGGATTCAAACGAACAACATTACCAAATGAATAAGTCATGAATACATTGAGTTTAAACCCTTTATATGCAAAAACGTTACCGAAACTACCAGTTATTGTAGGATCTGTCGGACCTTCATATTTCAAATAATCTAACTTCTCACGTTCCTGGAAATTAATATCAGTCGATGTTATATTTCCATTGATATCGAACATAGGAATACCTTTTTCATCCAAACCTGCAAAAGGAATGGAGAAAAGCCCGCGCACAGGATATCCTTCACGTGCAAATCCATTTCCCGAAACAAGTTCCATCATACGAGTACGTCCTCGCAAATCAGTAACTTCATTCTTAGCATGAGAAAAAATAAAATCAGAATTCCATGAGAAGTCTTTTGTTTTAATATTGCTGGTTGAAAGGGTAAATTCAATACCATGTGACTTCATTGTAGCTACATTGGCATATTTATAAATAGTACCTCCCACTCCTTGTGTTGGAATCAACCCAATCAGGTCATAGTTATTGCGCGTGTACCAGTCAGCTGAAAGATTAATGCGATTATTAATAAAACCTACATCCACTCCTATATTCAATTCATGCTTCTTTTCATACGTTAATTCACTATTTTCCAAATCCACTATATGAAGACCCGTTTCTTGAATATCAGTGAAAGGACGATAAGGTGAATAACTCTTAATAATAGCTTGTGAATTTGTTACATCAGCCGGACCACGATCAGCTGTCAATGAGTAAGATGCCTTAAATGTCAAATTTGAAAGCGTTGGTTGAAGTGATTGGAAGAATTTCTCTTCATGAACATTCCACGCTGCAGAAAGATTCCACGTTGGCAGCCAACGAGCAGAACGGCTACGTCCCATTCTATTAGTTCCTTCATAGCGGAAAGTACCATTCAACGTATAACGCCCGTCATACGAATAAGTAACATTTGCAAATGTAGCTACACTACGATATCTAGTATGCCCCATAGAATAATACTTTTCTCCAGTCTCAATACCTTTCTTAAAGTACTGATAAACATATGATGGAATCTCACCCATAGAATATTGCATACCCCATCCTTGGAATGAAGAGTTAGAGCGTTGAAGATCATTTACTTCCATTCCTGCAAAAAGATTAGTTATATGCTTTTCTGCAAATAGATGATTCCATGATACAGTACCACGGAAATCCAGTCCCAACATCTTACGATCTTGACGCTGATAAATACCTCCTTCAGGAAGAATCGAAATAGGTAATGCATATGGGTTATCTGGATTCTTATACAACCAGTCGTTTTCATCACGAATAGTAGCATCGTCCAACCCCGTACGATAAGCAATTGCTTGATTAGAATCATCCATTATATTATGTTCTTGTGATGATGATTGATAACGCACAGCACCCAGCGCACTGACTTCTAGGCCCTGCAACACCTTCCATTTCAACTCCCCCTGGAACTTTACATCAACAACATTCAACTCAATAAAATTATTGTCCAATTCACGGAGAATATTAAATGGAGCATAATTAGCCACATAATCTGTATTAGGATCTAATGTACGTGAAGTATTCAGTGCGTATGAATAGGGGTTGATATCAAAATCACGTGTAACCTGACCTGCCGCAACGTCCAATGATGAGTTCATGGTACCTGGTGCATTCTGTTTACGGTAAGAAGCACTTGATATCAAGTTTATGCTTAGGTTCTTTAAGATATTATAAGTCGTATTCAAATTGGCTGTATAACGTTTCACTTCACTCTGCTTATACCATCCCGGATCAAGCATGGCACTCAATGACGCATAAAAAGATGATTTATCAGAACCTGAAGTAATACTTACAGAGTGATTCTGTGAAATATTATTTGAGAATAATACATCAAACCAGTCGGTATTACGCATTTCGGCTTCGGTCAAATAAGCATTACGTGCTTCTAAAGTATTCATCAGCCCAAATTGACCATTCGTTTCATTAAACTGGTCGATCAGTTTATACATACGTCCGTACACACCTGAATTCTTTGCACGAAATAAATCAGCACTATTCAACCAACCTTTTTGCTCCAATTCTTTATATATTCCCATTTGCTCCTGAGAATTCATAATATTAAACTCTTTGTATGAGGGCACCATACGCGTAGTAAACTCACCCGTATAATTAATTTTGCTGACTCCAGCTTTACCTTTCTTTGTAGTAACAACGATTACACCTGCCATTGCACGTGCACCATAGATTGAGGTTGCTGAACCGTCTTTCAAAATCTGAAAGCTCTCAATATCATCGGAATTTAAACCAGCAATAGCCGAACTAATCAGAGTTTCAGCATCACCAGAAGATAAATCATCAGGTCCCACATCAATAGCATCTTCCATAATAACTCCATCCACCACCCATAATGGTTTGGAGCTACCATAAATGGAGGTAGCACCACGTACACGAATTTTAGGAGCAGTACCAAACGTACCGGATACGTTCTGGACTGACACACCCGCAGCACGGCCTTCAAGTCCACGGCTAATATCAGGGAGACCATCCAATTTTACATTATCAGCTGTTAATTGTTGAGTTGCACCAGTAAAAAGGCGTTTGTCCATTTTTTGCATACCGGTTACCACTACTTCCTCCAGAACTTCTGCATCTGGTTTCATCAGAATTCTTATCGTTCCTGCTTTTATGGGGACCTCCTGAGTTTTCAATCCAATGTAGCTAATTTTCAAAGTTCTAGCAGAACTTGGTACATCGTTTATGGTAAACTTACCATCGATATCGGTGACTGTTCCCATCGTTGTACCTTTCACTAATACGGATGCTCCCACAACAGGCTGATCATCTTCCTCAGAAATGACGACACCTGTCACCTTTTTAGGTGTTTGGGCAATCACTAGACCTATGCTTGCCAGCAAGCAGGCCAATAACAGCATTAATTTTCTTTTCATAAACACTCTTTATTATTATAAGAATTAGTAAGTCGCTTATTTTCGCTTAGTGCTATTTTGCAAATATAAGCACATATTTATAAATACAAAACAATTATTCAAAATAAATTTGAAAACTATTGTAAATACATTATGATAGTTATGATGATAAATATATATCATCAAACTATCATAATGTCATATTTCTGTCAGCATGTGTAAATTTAGCCTTGTTTAAATAATCATTATGTCATCTAAATAGTTCCTTTTTATCTTTAATTAAGCCTTGAATAATATAAAAATTATATTAGATATAAATAATTAGTATGAAAATAGGTTATAGGAGAATATGATACAATTATGTGTTACGTAAAAAAGAGAAAATAAAATAAGTTCTGCTAGAACTTTGAAAATTAGCTACATTGGAATGAAGACTCAGGAGATTCCTATCAAAACAGGAACAATAAGAATTCTGATGAAACCAGATGCAGAAGTTCTGGAGGAAGTAGTGGTAACCGGTATGCAAAAAATGGACAAGCGCCTTTTCACGGGAGCTGCAACAAAACTTGATGCAGAAGGCGTAAAACTTAATGGCATGGCAGATATCAGCCGTGGTCTTGAAGGGCGTGCTGCGGGTGTGTCAGTCCAGAATGTATCCGGTACATTTGGTACAGCTCCCAAAATCCGCGTTCGCGGTGCTACCTCCATTTACGGTAGCTCCAAACCATTATGGGTAGTGGATGGAGTTATAATGGAAGACGCTGTAGAAGTCAGCGCTGATCAACTATCTTCTGGTGATGCTGAAACCCTGATTAGTTCGGCTATTGCCGGTCTGAACGCAGATGATATTGAAAGCTTTCAGATTTTGAAAGACGGCTCAGCAACCTCAATCTATGGTGCACGTGCAATGGCAGGTGTAATCGTTGTTACTACAAAGAAAGGTAAAGCCGGAGTCAGTAGAATAAGCTATACCGGTGAATTTACTACCCGTTTAGTACCAAGCTACAATGACTTTAACATCATGAACTCGCAAGATCAGATGGGAGTATACAAAGAAATGCAACAGAAAGGCTGGTTAAATTTCGCTGAAACCTCCCGAACTGCAGAAAGTGGTGTATACGGAAAGATGTATCAGTTAATTAACACATACGATCCTACTACCGGACAATATGCGTTATTAAATACTGACGAAGCTAAAAATGCCTATCTACGTGAAGCTGAAATGAGAAATACCGATTGGTTTGACACACTTTTCTCTCCCAGTCTAAGTCAGAATCATTCTGTAAGTCTTAGCTCTGGTACAGAAAAGTCATCGTTCTATGCTTCTTTAAGTGCTATGCACGATCCGGGATGGTACAAGCAAAGTGGAGTTGATCGCTATACAGCCAACTTAAATATGAATCATAATATCTTAAAGAACCTAAGCATAAACTTGATATCAAGTGCTTCTTATCGTAAGCAAAAGCACCGGGAACTTTAGGACAAGACATTGACCTAGTAAACGGTCAGGTAAAACGTGAATTTGACATCAACCCCTATTCATATGCATTGAATACTTCACGTACATTAGACCCAAACACTTATTACACCAGCAACTATGCTGATTTCAACATTCTGAACGAATTGGACAACAATTACATGGAACTGAACATTGCAGATTTAAAGTTCCAAGGCGAGTTGAAATGGAAACCAATTACCGGATTAGAGCTAAGCGCTTTGGGAGCCGTGAAGTATCAATCAACTTCACAGGAGCACAACATTAAAGACCAGTCAAACCAGGCATCGGCTTATCGTGCAGGTCTAGATGACAAGACAATTATGGACCGCAATCCATTTCTTTATAAGAACCCAGATAATCCATATGCACTACCGATCTCTATCTTACCGGAAGGTGGTATTTATCAACGTAGAGACTATAAGATGCTAGGTTATGACTTCCGAGCTACAGCTAGTTGGAACCACGTATTTAATGATATACATATCACTAACTTCTTTGCAGGAACAGAAATCAACTCTACAGACCGATCAAAGAATTACTATCAAGGGTGGGGTATGCAATACTCAATGGGCGAAATACCCTACTATGTATATGAATTCTTCAAAAAAGGTATCGAAGACGGCAATAATTACTACTCATTGAGTCAGACCCGTAGCCGTAGTGCCGCCTTCTTCGCCAATGCTACCTACTCTTATAAAGGTCGTTATACTGTGAATGGAACAGCCCGCTACGAAGGTACCAACCGTATGGGTAAGAGCCGCTCGGCACGTTGGTTACCTACATGGAACGTATCAGGAGCATGGAATGCCCACGAAGAAAAATTCTTCAGCAATTTAACTTCTGTTCTTTCACACTTTACACTGAAAGCATCTTATTCGTTAACAGCCGACCGCGGTCAACGACGTAACGAACTCACAGGCTATTATAACCAGCTATAGTCCTTATCGACCATTTACTTCTATCCAGGAGTCGGATTGTATATTAAGGAACTAGAAATAGCGAATTAACTTATGAAAGAAGCACGAGTTGAATATTGGTGCCGACATGGGCTTCTTGAATAACCGTTAATTTAGCTGTAGACTGGTACAAACGTAACAACTACGACTTGATTGGTATCGTTAATACACAAGGCGCAGGTGGACAGATCCTGAAGTATGCAAATATCGCTTCAATGAAATCACATGGTATTGAATTCACTTTATCAACCAAGAATATTAAAACAAAAGATTTCAACTGGAACACCGACTTTATATTCTCTAATGCAAAAAATGAAGTCACTGATTTGAAACAAAATGCGAATGTGATGGAGCTTATTTCCGGTAATGGATTCGCTAAACAAGGCTATCCGGTTCGTGGGCTATTCTCTATCCCATTTGTAGGTCTCGACAAAGATGGTATTCCAGTCATTATAAATGAAAAGGGCGAAGCGACTAGTACCGATATAAATTTCCAGGAACGCCAAAATACTGGTTTCCTGAAGTATGAAGGTCCGACTGATCCTACCATTACAGGTAGTTTGGGTAATATGTTCTCATACAAAGGTTTCCGTTTGAATTTATTTATCACTTATTCATTTGGAAATGTTATCCGTTTAAATCCCGTATTCAAAGCATATTATTCGGATCTAACGGCAATGACTCGTGAATTTAAAATCGATGGACACTCCCGGAGACGAAGCAAAGACTAATGTTCCTGCTATTTTGAGCAAACGTATGTACGACAGCAATGAAGACTTGAAGTATGCCTACAACGCTTACAATTATTCAACAGAACGCATTGCAAAGGGGATTTTATCCGTCTGAAAGAAATCTCACTGGCTTATGACTTCCCCAAAGCATGGATCAACCCATTGAAGTTAACAGACCTCTCGCTGAAAGTCCAAGCCACCAACCTTTTCTTAATCTATGCGGATGATAAGCTAAATGGTCAGGACCGGAATTCTTTAATGCAGGTGGTGTTGCCTCACCGGTTCCCCGCCAATTTACTATTACTTTAAGACTGGGGTTATAATTTAAAATAAGAACGAATATGAAGAAATACATAATAATGGCCAGTGTGGCCGCGCTCCAATAGGGCTCTCATCGTGTTCTAATTTCTTAGATGAGCTTCCCGACAATCGTACCGAGCTGAATGAAAACAATGTTGGCAAAATATTACTTTCCGCCTATCCTACTACAGCAATCTGTGAGATGGGAAATGTCATCAGCACAATACTGATGCTTATCCGAATCGCTTTTCTTCTTTCAACCGTTTGCAAGAAGATCTCTATAAGTGGAGCAGACTCTGCAGAACAAGATCAGGACTCTCCCATGCACTTTGGGAATCTTGCTATATGGCAATCTCTGCCTGCAACGAGGTTTTGAAAGTGATTGAAGACGCAGAAATCCAGCTTCTCTTAGCGCTGAAAGGGAGAAGCCCTAGTATGTCGCGCCTATGCTCATTTTTACTTGCCAATATATTTTGTAACGCTTATAGCAGCCAAAGCAAGTTCAGACTTGGGTATCCCCTACATGAAAACGATAGAGACAACCGTAAGCCCTGATTATCAACGCGGAACTCTAGAGGAGGTATACCAAAATATTGAGAAAGATCTATTGGAAGGTCTAGATCTGGTTACTGATATTTATGCAGTCCCCAAATATCACTTTACAAAGAAAGCAGCTCAAGCTTTGCTGCACGCTTTACTTGTACTATGTAAAATCGGATAAATCCATTATACTAAGGTGATCGATTACGCAACAAAAGTATTAGGAAGCAATCCAGCCACCTCTGTACGCGACTGGAAATCTTTGGGTGCACTAGACATAAATGGCAGTGTTCAGCCAAATGCTTATGTAGATGCAACGAATGGCGCTAACTTATTATTGGTCAGTGCAGGTTCTTATTGGGGATATGTTCATGCACCTTATGGACTAGGCGAAAGATACGCCCATGGACCGAAAGTAGGCAATGAGACATGCAATTCTGTTGGTCCTTGGGAAGTGACTATTACATGGGTGTTTGGAGCAACTCAAGTCACTGCCGACCAAAATCGTTGTTATGAAAATAACTCAATATAAAGAAGTGGTTGACGCAGTAGCCGGAACAATCAACGGACACATGATCAATGCAGCATTTACTACAGATGAAACATTACTCTGTCGTGCAGAAGCTTATGCGATGAAAGAAATGTATCCACAGGCAATTGCTGATTTAAATATATGGCGAGAAGCATACACGTTCTACTACCCGCTTACCACAGAATCTATAAACGATTTCTACGGAAGCATGGAATATTACACTCCTACTGAATCTACAGTTAAGAAAAAATTGAATCCCGACTTTACTATAACAAATGAAACACAGGAAAATGTAATCCACTGCATACTTCATGCACGACGTTTAACAACTTTACATGAAGGGTTACGCTGGCAGGATATTAAACGCTACGGTATTACTATCTATCGTCGTTTAATGAATGATAATGGTACTATTACCGTCACAGATAAGCTGGAACCCAATGATCCTCGTCGAGCAATACAGATACCGAGCGATGTTATTTCAGCCGGATTAAAACCAAACCCTAGAACTAAATAAAAATCGATAAGTTATGAAAAAATATATAATATATACATTGATCGTTACTATAGCCGTTTTTTTAGGCTCATGTAATAAAGATGATATTGATACCAAACGCAGTATATTTGATCCTACTGAAGTTTATGAGCCCAACGAGTTTGACAAATGGCTACTTGACAACTATGTTTACACTTATAATATCCAGGTGAAATATCGTCTGGATGACAATGAAACGGATGTAGAATATCATCTGGTTCCAGCCAAGTATGACAACGCAATTACATTGGCTAAGATTGTAAAATTTGTATGGATGGAAGCTTATGACGAAATATGGGGAATTGACATGACCCGTACGTATGTCCCTAAACTACTCCAATTCATTGGAAATGTTGCTTATACCGAGTCAGGTATGATCCTCGGACAAGCCGAAGGAGGAATGAAAGTAACCCTGTTTCGTGTAAATGAAATAGATAAAAACAATCTCAGTGTAGCTCAATTAAATGAGTACTATTTCAAGACAATGCATCATGAATTTACACATATTCTTAATCAGAAAAAAGCCTATGATACATCATACGATCGTATATCGGAATCCGACTACGTAGGTTCAAGCTGGTATAGGGTATCTGAGTCGGTTGCTCTGCAAAAGGATTTATCTCTCCTTATGCAATGGACCGTGCTACGGAAGATTTTGCGGAGATGGTTGCTATTTATGTCACCAATGACGCTAGTACTTGGGAAGATATGCTAGCAAGTGCCGGCACAACAGGAAGACCGATCATAGAAAGAAATTTGAGATTGTATTTGATTACATGCTCAATTCCTGGGGACTTGATTTAGACAAATTGCGCGAAATTGTTTTGCGCCGGCAAAGTGAAATTACCGAATTAGATTTAAAACGTAATATGAGATTAAAATATATGGCTTACTGACTTGCGTTTTGCCTGATGATGCAATCGTGTCTGTTTAATGAAGATGATATCTTTGATGATCAATATAGCGATGTGAATTTTAAAGAATGATATTACTTATTATACAGGAGAAGACGGAGAATATGGTGGCTTCAATGTTTTGGATTTGATGGCAATAATGTAATTATGGCTGCAGATTTCGCTACAGATAATTACGAAATTGGAGAATCTACTTCCTTGTATAAAGTTGAATCATACCAGGAACAGAATTAAGTTTTGATTCATACAATGAATTAATTCACGAATTCTGTGAACCGAGTGGTTATAATTCACCAGGATATGCCGGAGATTCGTCTTCAAAGCGTTTCAAAAAGATCGTACTGACTGGGAAAAACATGAGTAACGTCATGACACCTCTGCCTGCTGAAACAAATTGGCAAGAGAAACTGACCAATTGCCAATGTCGTTTCACAGGCTTCATATGTAACCTATAAGTTAATTGTGAATGGTCAGGAAATAACTAAAATGGGACAGGAAGAGCATGCCTTCTCAGTTACCAAAGTAGACGAAACCGGTGAAACAACCGTAAGTCTATATCCGTTCATATATACAGAGGAAGGCATTAAAATGTATGAACCATTAGTAGTTAATGGAGTAGAAATAAACAACTTCAAATGGGATAATGAAAACCTACATATATTTGTACAGATACAGGTGTAGATGCAAAAATAGAATTCTATTGTCCGAAGGATATCTCAACTATTTAGGCAACTATATACTACAATTAGCAAATGGGCAACGTATACAACTTGAGCTCAAACAAAATGATAGGAAAATCAGTTTGCAATGAATTTTGCTTTGAGTGGTACTCCTATTGAATTTGTCTATAACTATAATATGACAACAGACTGTATTGATGTACCTTCTCAGACAGTTGGCGTATATCAAGGTTACAACGTATTATTATATCCAGGAATTCCCAGGCAATTTCTATGCAGATGACTCAGCTGTATTCCAAGGACGTATTGCAAAATACAGATCCGCTTACAATTAAGTTCACTTATGTAAACAATCCTATTTGCACCTTATGTTGCTGGTATATCAAAAACAGACGGTTGGTATGGATTCTCTACAATGTTCCAAGATGTAACATTGATAAAAGTTGATTAATTAACAAACAGCATATTATGAAGAAAATAACAAGCATATTTGCATTATTATTATGCGTATTCGTCTTCTCATGTAGTAACGACGACGATAAAGAAACATCTTGCAGATTGTTAGCTCAAATGTCACATTTGAATCTGCTGGAGGAACCGGTTTACAATAAAAGTTAACGCAATAGTGAAATTAAACTGCTACCTCCAATGAATTGGTGTACCGTAAGCGTGAATGGAGATATTATAAATGTTTCTGTCATTGAAAATAATGATATGTCCGGACGTACGGCAGCAGTAACCATAACAGATGGTGAAGCATCCACTTTGGTTCCTGTTTCACAGGGTGGCTGTGTTATTCTGTATAATAAATCAGAATTGGGGCATGCTTTTACTTATGCCGGTGGTTCTGCTACAGTATCTTTCTCAACCACAGCATCTTATTCAATAGAAGTACCCGCCGAAGCCCAAAGTTGGTTATCATACACACTTGACGAAGAAAACAGAACTATAACATTTAATGTTGCTGCGAGTGCTGATAAAACCCCACGAGGAGCGGCAGTTAAAGTTACCGCAGGTAAAAAAACGATTTACTATCATCTTGGAGAGTATGAATTGAAAGACATCGCAGGCAAATGGAGAGTATCCTTTGTTGATGGAGATGATAGTACTCTAGCTGGAGAAATAGAAGTAGTTCAGGATGAAGAGGAACCTACCATCTTCTACTTGTCAGGTATTTCCAATTTCTTTGACCTACCGTTAATCTATAATGGAGAGGCCTTACTCACAATGGGAGGTCTTAATTTAGGAACATACGCTGGGAGATATAACATCTATACAGTAACATTGTCTGAAGGTGGATATGTCAGTTGGGATATGTCAACGCAATATGTTGCTTATCCGTCATCCATCAATGGCAAATTTGCATTGGTATTTGGTGATAATGGTTCCTGGGATGGAGACGTAGTCAATGGCATTGCCTACTGGGCATTCTCCGGTGCTGCGGGAACAGGAAGTGCAGGATGGTTGGAGAAATTCAACGCTCTTACACTAAGCAAATAAGACGGCAAGCGTGCTTAGCTAAGTCTGTCTCTCTAACATGTATAAGATTTAGCTTTACATTAATTATTCATATAAAGGGTGTTCAACATTGGACACCCTTTACATTATCCTTTTCCATATAAAAAGCAATACAAAAGATGATGTTATTATTAAATTAATTCGTATCTTTCGGACACACAAAAAAGTTAAACCAACAATCACACATATGAAAATGATTCTTTTCCGACTAATATGTTTAAAGACATGCCTACTATTAATCCCTGTACTTTACGCACAAAACAACTATCGTCCGGGATTTATCATCACTGTTCAGAAAGACACAATATATGGAGAAATCGACTACCGTACAGATAAGATGAATGCTAAACGCTGCGTCTTTCAATCACAAGGTAATGATACCGAACCAGTAACCTATCATCCTTTCGAAATCTTGGGATACCGTTTTACAGACGACGGTAAATACTATGTCTCCAAGAACATAGAATTGAAATACGGTGTCTCTACCCCCGTCTTTCTCGAATATTTGCTACAAGGAATGAAAAGCTTGTACTACTATGAGACAGAAGATAACATACCAATCTATTTTGTTGAAGATAATAATACCCTTGTAAAAATAGATGCGCCCAAACTGTCCAAGCAGTCTACCAATATACAGTTTAAAGGCCAGACTGACCGATATATTCCCCTTCTTCATTACGCATTCAAAGACTGCCCAAGCCTGGCTCCCCAAATAGACCGGGCCCGTTTCAGCCGAAAGGAGATAATAAAAATCACAAAAGAATATCATTATGCAATGTGTACCAGCAATGAAGATTGCATTGAATTTGAAGCAAAAGAAGATAAACGTTCAATACAGTTAGATATAACTCCTTATGTAGGAGTTATTCAATATAATGTACCATCGGGTAGTCCGATCGGGCTCTATAGCTCACCCGAACTATCTTACCTGGCAGGAGTCACTTTAGCTATCAGCAATAGACGGTGGATGAGTTCGCTCAGTGGTTGTTTTGATGTGTCTTTTTCCCGCATAACATCCTCTGCAAGATCATTGAATAATGAAAATTCATCCACTATATTTAAACATAGCGGAACAATGTTTTCGGGTAAGTTAGGAATACGCTATACCTATCCGAAAGGAATGGCGCGACCATTTGTTGAGCTTGGAGCAGACTTCAGTGGAATGATCAATGCCAAGATAAAGATAAATGATAAGAGCGAGAGATGGCTGGATGGTGTCTACCCTGGCTATTACGCCAATGCGGGAGTAAACTTCAAACTTTCGCGGAAAAACAAACAAATGATATGCATACGCGCTCAATTCAAAGGCTTAAGAGACATGATGGAAAAATCAGCCCTCGTTAATGGATGGTCAGGAGTGATAGGATATACATTTTAAGTACTGCATTATTCGTTTATATAGTACTCACACTAGGAAATCTCTTATAAAACCGTTTTTCTTGTTATACCCATATTCTACCCGACAATAAAACTCCCCTTATTTCAGCCTTTCGAATGAAATAAGGAGAGCCTTATATAACTGGGTTATCAGCTATTAATACTTGACTTCTCAGGTATTAATAACTGACGCGACAAGTATTAATACCTGAGAAGTCAGATATTAAGACCTGTCGTGACATATTAGAATGCTTGTACCAGAGTTTATTAACTACCGTCTTAGTAAGTCACCGTCAACGGTGTACGCACCTTCTGCGCATACTCAGCCATATACGCATTCCACGCATCAACCGTCTTGATAGCAGCCTTATCCCAGGCAGAACCCCAGTAATAAGTATATTCCGAGCCCGGTTCATACTCGCTGATTGCCAATACATGACCGTCAGCTCCACCGCGCAGCTCCTTCTTCTCCTTTTCCGGGAAAAGAACCGTCTTTGCCTCTTTTACCAGTGAAGGAAATGCAGCGCCGATAAATATCTTACCGTTACCCCCGCTTCTGTCGGTTGTAGGGTCTACATAGGTGATATAGCCATTTGCAGCGTCTGCTGTAACCACACCGTCCGGTTCACGAAGAACGATTCCGGTAGTCACAGCCATCGCTTCTTTCAGATTAGTATACGAAACAACGGTTTTATTCAGGTAAGAACCAGCATCCAATGTGATGACACGCGTTTCCACCACGTTAGAATCGCCACGAACAGTCAACGGATTAAATTCCAGCTTCACTGTGAAACGCAGCGGGCCATTATCAAGGATTTCCTGTGTCCGATAGCAATAAGGATAGATAATCGTATCACCCGCCATCAGAGCGGCTGTACCGCAGCCCAGCGTAGGACCTACGGCATAACAATCCATCCCGTAGCCGTGGTCAATGTGATAAGAGATGGCATTTTGCAGTTCGGCAGCCGCTTTAGGGTCTGTCTTTTTCAGTTCGGCAATTCTGGCACGCTTTTCCTTATCCAGTTCTTCAGCGTAAAGGCTTTCAAGAATCGGTTCCGTAGTGTTATACTTCGTAAAGAGGTCGTAGCCGAAACCACGTTCACCACGCTTCTGCAAGGCAGGGCCATAGGCACGGTATCCGCCCAGGTCATTCTCCCATGCCACGTCGTCCAGACGTTCGGGATAATAGCGGCCGCAGGCAATTACATTATACGGGTCGGGAGTACCGGATTGATAGTATAAGTGGCTGTGCCATTTGCTTTCACCGTAGCCGGAAAACCACTTTCTCGTCATACGTCACTTGATAAGGTACTTGCTGACCATCTTCACCAAGCACTACGATCTGGGCCGTATCAGCCAGCTGTAGCTTGGCTGTAACGTCACTCATCGGAACCTCAACCATTTCACCTGTGCGCTCCAGCGCCAGAGGATTGGTTACTGTAACCGTCATTGACTGCTTGCTGTCAGCACAAGAGGCAAAACCCATCAGGGCAATAGCAGCCAGAATAAATATCTTCTTCATATTATACACAACAAATAAGGGATAGAATCAGGTAAAACGAAAGGGGATCAATGTAAACCGTAAACTATTCAACAGAAAAACGATAAGGTGACAGGCGGTAAAGAATCTCCTTACCACCCTATCACCTTATTATAATCTCTTGTTATCGTTATTTCGGCTGTTTTCCAATATAAGCCAGGATACCACCGTCTACGTAAAGAACATGGCCGTTAACAGCGTTAGAAGCCTCAGAAGCCAGGAATACGGCAGGACCAGTCAGTTCTTCCGGATCCAACCAACGACCGGCAGGAGTCTTGGCGCAGATGAATGAATCGAACGGGTGACGGCTTCCGTCTGCTTGTTTCTCACGAAGAGGAGCAGTTTGCGGAGTAGCGATATAACCCGGGCCGATGCCGTTACACTGAATGTTGTATTCACCATATTCAGAGCAGATATTGCGGGTCAGCATCTTCAGACCACCTTTGGCAGCAGCGTAAGCCGATACAGTTTCACGACCCAACTCAGACATCATAGAGCAGATGTTTATGATTTTACCGGCACGCTTCTTCATCATGGCAGGCAACACAGCCTTAGAAACGATGAACGGAGCGTTCAAGTCGATATCAATCACACGACGGAAGTCAGCAGCTTCCATTTCGTGCATAGGAACACGGCGGATAATACCGGCGTTATTAACAAGGATATCAATCGTACCTACTTCTTTCTCGATAGTAGCAACCATTGCCTGAACAGCCGGTTCGTCTGTTACGTCGCATACATAACCGTGAGCTTTAATTCCCTTTTCAGCATAGGCAGCCATGCCTTTGTCTACCAACTCCTGGTTGATGTCGTTAAAACATACAGTAGCGCCTTGTTCTGCGTAAGCAGAAGCAATTGCAAAACCGATACCGTAAGAAGCACCTGTAACGAGAGCTACTTTACCTTTCAAAGAAAAATTCAAATACTGATTCATAATTTTTTGTTATTAAATGATGAAAACTATTGTAGTTGTTTATTTTAAATCTGTAATTAATGAGAAGTCCTGATCGCCATAATCGAGGTTTTCGCCGCCCATACCCCAAATAAAGGTATAGTTGTGGGTAGCCGCAGCCGAGTGAATCGACCATTCGGGAGACAGAACCGCCTGATCGCCCTTCATCCATACGTGACGAGTTTCGTCCACCTCACCCATAAAGTGACAGATAGCGTGCTCTTCGGGGATTTCGAAGTAGAAGTAAGCCTCCATACGACGGCTGTGCACGTGAGCAGGCATCGTGTTCCATACGCTTCCCGGAGCAAGTTCCGTCATACCCATCTGAAGCTGACAGGTAGGCAATACCTGATTGACCAGCATCTTATTGATGTTACGGTGGTTGGAACCTTCCAACGAGCCCATTTCAGCCACTACGGCATCCGCTTTCGTCACTTTACGGTCGGGATAGTTGCGGTGTGCGGTCAGTGAGTTGAAATAGAATTTGGCAGGATTGGAAGCGTCTTTGCTTTCGAACGTCACCACACGGTCGCCCGAACCAAGGTAGAGGGCTTCTTTATAGTCAAGTTCGAAAACCGCATCTCCGGCCTTCACTACGCCCGGTCCGCCTACATTGTAAATACCCATTTCACGACGGGTCAGGAAGAACGGAGCCTTCAGCGGGTCGATCGCTTCGAGTGTCAGCACCTCTCCTACCGGAAGCGCGCCGCCTACAACCATACGGTCGTACATGGAGTACACCATATTCACTTCGTTGGGAACAAATATCTTTTCGATTAAGAAATCGCGACGGATTCTTGCAGTATCATAACTTTTTGCATCCTCGGGATGCGCAGCATAGCGAATTTCATAGTTCGTTTTCATACCTTATTTATTTATAGTTATTGAATAAGCTCTCTTTCTCAAATGCACATCGTTTACGTACACGATGCAAAAATAGTAAAAGAAAACGGGTTAACCTTGCAATTTTGTTCCAATTATCCACCAAAAATGTCCAGAATTGATGCAATGTATATCTTTTTAACGAACTATAATACGTTTTGAAGGAGTTTGACGACTATTTTCAATGATACAAAACGATATAAAAAAAGGAAGCTCCAATAATCAATGATTATCAGAGCTTCCTTTTGGTTGTCCTACCAAGATTCGAACTTAGACAAACAGAACCAAAAACTGTTGTGCTACCATTACACCATAGGACAAACATATGCGCTTTCTGTTAAAAAGCGGTGCAAAGATAGAGGTTTGCAAGCAAACCTCCAAATATTTCGATTACTTTTTTACTTTGCCACCTTGCAAATCGCTGAATTTTACTTCGCGATCAGCAGAAAATAGTTCTTTTTACCACGCTGAACAAGCAGATATTTCCCGTCAAGCAGATCGGCAGTCGTAATAACCTGGTCAAAAGCTTCCAGTTTTTCTTTATTCAATGATACGCCACCGCCTTGAACCAACTTACGCATTTCGCCTTTCGAAGCAAATACAGCCGCATTATCGACAAACAGATCAACAGCCTTCACTCCTTCCGCCAAGGCGTCACGAGAGATTTCAAACTGGGGAACGCCTTCGAATACAGCCAGCAACGTATCTTCGTCCAACTTACGCAATGACTCGGAAGTAGCGTTACCGAACAGGATATTAGACGCATCTACCGCTGCATTGTAATCTTCTTCGGAGTGAACCATGATAGTCACTTCCTTGGCCAGACGTTTCTGCAAAGCACGCAAGTGCGGAGCCTGCTGGTGCTCGGCCACTAATGCTTCGATTTCTTCCTTCTCGATCGAAGTGAAAATCTTGATATAGCGTTCTGCATCAGAGTCGCTTACGTTCAGCCAGAACTGGTAGAACTTATAGGGAGAAGTATAACGAGGGTCCAACCAGATATTTCCAGATTCAGTTTTACCAAACTTACCACCGTCAGCTTTTGTGATCAGCGGGCAAGTCAGCGCGAACACCTCTCCCCCATTGGTACGGCGGATCAGTTCTGCTCCGGTAGTGATATTGCCCCACTGGTCGGAACCGCCCATCTGAAGTTTACATCCTTTAGTTTCATACAGATGAAGGAAATCGTAGCCTTGAAGCAGCTGATAAGTAAATTCGGTGAATGACAGCCCGTCACGTGCTTCTCCGTTGAGGCGACGCTTTACAGAATCCTTTGCCATCATATAGTTTACAGTGATATGCTTACCTACTTCGCGAACAAAGTCAAGGAAAGAAAACTCTTTCATCCAGTCATAATTGTTCACTAATTCAGCACGGTTAGGCACATCCGACTCGAAGTCGAGGAACTTGGCAAGCTGTTTTTTGATACACGCCTGATTGTGACGCAATGTTTCCTCGTTCAGCAGGTTACGTTCTGCCGATTTTCCGGAAGGGTCTCCAATCATACCTGTAGCGCCACCGATGAGTGCCAGCGGCTTATGGCCGCAGCGTTGTAAATGACGAAGGATCATCACTCCACAAAGGTGACCAATGTGTAGCGAATCGGCAGTCGGGTCGATACCCAAATAGGCAGTCACCTGCTCTTTGTTTAACAACTCTTCCGTTCCCGGCATGATGTCCTGCAGCATGCCACGCCATCTCAATTCTTCTACAAAATTCATCGTATTACTCTTTTTATTAGGTTTTTATTGTCTTTCAATTCCATGTGCGACAAAAGTACGACTCTTTCTCGGAAGATACAACTCTTAACGCCTAAAAAAGACTTTTGAATATTTTCCCGAATCGCCTGCCGCAGCTCTTCCACATCCGTGCTTCGTGCTTTCGCCACCTGCTTCAGCACTTCTTCAATGTCGACCGGACTGTCATCCGTCTCCAGAAACAGGCGACCGACAGGCACTCCTTCACCGTTTCCTCCGGATAGTGCACACCGAAAGAAAGATAAATGCCGTTCTTTATCAGTTGCCCTGCCTGCTGCGGTTTCCCGCGAAAGCCGTGCCAAATCCAGGACTGAGCCGGATTCAGTTTCTTCCTCACCGCCAGCAACTCATCCATCGCCTTCACACAATGAATAATCAGTGGCAACCGATATTTCTCCGACAATTCCACCTGCTTCTCAAACATCCTTACCTGAAGCTCCATCGGAGCAGCTGTCAGTTTATCGAGACCCGCCTCTCCTACCGCCACAAACTGCTCTTTCACAAGCAACTGCTGCAGAAGTTCAAATTGCTCTTCCGCATTGCGTTCCGTCAGTTTCCAGGGATGAATGCCGGCCGAATAGAAATATCCCTCTTTACCTGCCGTCCTGACATCCGAAGCCGACAGGCACAGCGAATCATCCACCGGTAATGGATAATTGATAATCGCTTTACCGTGGGAAACATCCTCCGACTTGTGAGTATGAATATCCAGAATATGACTCGCATTATTCTCCATATCTCTCGTTCTTTAGGGTAAATCGCTTCTAAGGCACAGGATCATAACCGGAACCACCCCACGGATGACACCTGAGAATGCGCCGGACAGCCAGATAGAGTCCTTTGACGGGACCGTGTTTCTTGATTGCTTCGACCGCATAGGCCGAACAGGTGGGCGTAAACCGACAAGACGGAGGGGTAAGGGGCGAAATACACACCCGATAAAAATAGATAGGAATCAGCAGTAAGAATGAAAACACCTTCCTCACAAGACTTTTCAGGGACATCCAGCAGACGGACACCCGGTGAGCACGGGGTTTCATAAGGATAACTTTTCAGAAATGCGCGAAAGCGCTGTCTTCATTTTCTCTTCCAGTTCGGCAGTGGCTACAAGTTCGTCCGACAGATAGATAAAAGCGATTGCCAGACGCTGCCCTTTGTTTTGCAGACCGTCCAGCAGTGGCTGTTTGTTCTTCCGGTAGACTTCGCGTATCTGCCGCTTCACCCGATTGCGCTTTACAGCACGTTTGAAACGCCGCTTCGATACGCTGATAAGTATCGTTGCCGGCACTTCACCTTGTTCTATGGGCATATATACAACGCGTATCGGAAAGATGGAAAACGACTTGGAATGGCCGCCTTCGAACATCTTTCCGATCAATATTTTACTATTCAGCCTTTCGGCTTTACGCAAAGTATATACGCTCACGCTGTTTATTTATTGTTTTCCTTGATGAACATATCAAGCGCAGCCGTCATTGACGGAGCCTGCACAGTCGGTGCTTCAAGGTCCAGACGGAGTCCGGCGTCGCGTACAGCTTGCGCGGTAGTCGACCCGAAGGTACCGATTCTGATCTCTTTCTGGTCAAAGTCCGGGAAGTTCTTCTTCAAAGAAGTCACTCCGGCAGGGCTGAAGAACACGAGCATGTCATAATCAAATTCCTCATCCGATGTAAAGTCATTGCTCACAGTGCGATACATTACAGCTTCTGTATGCTGTATGTTATTCTTGTCGAGCAGGTTTTTCACATCATCATTGTGCACGTCCGACATAGGGACGAGATATTTCTCCGTTTTATGCTTTACGATAGATGGCACCAAATCTTCAATCTTTCCGGTAGCACCGAAGAAGATTTTACGTTTGCGATATTGCACATACTTCTGAATGTACAATGCAACCGCTTCTGTGACACAGAAATACTTCATTGTTTCCGGAATAGTCACACGCAGCTCCGTACACAGATTAAAGAAGTGATCGATTGCGTGGCGTGAAGTGAATATAACGGCAGTGTGATCAAGAATTGAAACCTTCTGTTGCCGGAATTCTTTCGCCGAAAGACTCTCGACCTTTATAAACGGCCGGAAATCTATTTTACGCCATATTTCTCTGCTATGTCGTAATAGGAGATTTCTCTGACGCAGGCTTAGGCTGCGAAACTAGTACTTTTAATTTTCAACGTCCTAAATTTTTATTAGCAATACATTGTTTACCTGGATCATTCCCTGATAGAGTAGCAGACAGGTATGATTTCAAGAGCGCAAAAGTACAAAATTAATAGGAAAGCCGCACTTAATTGATGAAAAAACCCACTTATAAAACATCAATATTTTAGTAAAAATTAGAATAATTAGTCCGATTATCACTAAATTGGTCAGATTCAGATCGAAATAAACAAGGAATAGAACAAAAGGAAAAGGGCGAAGCCGACGTAATATATGAGCGTAGAATAAGATTCCAACCATATATTTGTCTTGTTTTGTCAAAACACCCACCGAGGAACATATAAAGTAACCATTTCAGTAAAAATAGGCAAGGCAGAAGCCGACATAAATCCCAATAGCAGGAGAGGGAGACCTTGGTCATCAGCATCGGACATGTATCATGAAAATAATTGAAGAACACGATACCTGTCAATACACAGGTCTGCACTACCAGTACGAGGAGATAGCGCACATCGGCTGCCGTAGAACTATCAAAATGCTTGTCCGCTCGCGATGCAGTACAAAGTCTTTCACCTGTTGGGAGAAACTTCTTTCCACGAGCCAGAGCGATGGAGGAAAGAAAGAAGCAGAAGCAATGTCAAGGCAATCACATCATCCGTACGGGAGAGTAGGAGATAGGGATTCCCTCGAATCCGGAGTTCAGTATATCGGCTATCATATGGCTGCAAATTTACGGATAGAAGCGTCCCATACGGAGTTGTCTGAAGTAACTCCACCGCTTCTTCCGGTGTTTGTGCCACTTTCCATATATCACCGTGTTGCTGGCGCATGAAGTTTTCCTCTATGGCCCGTTCGAGCATTTGGAACAGCGGATCAAAAAGCCGTTTATATTCAGAATGATAATCGGATTCAGATACAGTCCGAGCTGTTTCCATGTGATGATTTCAAGCAATTCTTCCAAAGTGCCGCATCCGCCCGGCAAGGCAATGATGCCGTCGCTCAGATTCGCCATCTTCTGCTTGCGTTCGTGCATGGAAGTGACTTCGATCAATTCCGTCAACCCAGTGTGATGCCAGTTCTGTTCGACCATGAAGTGGGGGATAACACCTGTCACTTCACCGCCATTCTTCAGAACTGCGTCGGCTACGGAGCGCATCAGTCCGATGCTTCCGGCACCGTTTATCAGACGGATATGTTGTTTGGCAAGCAGGCTGCCGAGTTTTTCGGCTGCTTCAAAATATACGGGGGCTATCTTAGTGCTGGATGCGCTGTATACGCATACGGAATGTATCTGATTCATTGTCTTTTGCAAGTTTACTGGATGAATGGGTACAAAAGTACAAAGAAATCATATACATATCAAAATGAATGTGCAATTTATGTTTCGGTTTGTTTTTTTAGAATTCAAAGCTATAGGTTATAGACGGAACTATGCCATAAAGGTAGATTTTATATGTCTTCGCAGCATCCATAGAATAATGCACATCTCCACGCCCCGCATAAATAGAAAATACATTCTTCCTGTTATAAAGATTAATAATCGAACAAGTAAGAGTTCCTTTTTTCATACGATAGGCTGCCGATAAGTCCAATTGGTGGTAAGCAGGTGCACGATAGCCGTTTCTCGAACTATAGATATATAAAAGAGCTCCTTGAAATTCATACTTACCAACCGGAAGAGTCAGATTCATCCCCGAACAATAAGAGAAAGTAGAAGATAACGACCATCGTTTATTGATATTATAGTTCAGAAACAGTTTCAGATTATGGGGACGGTCGTATACTGGACGATATTCCGTATCCTTTATATTAGCCAGTCGGTTGCGGACATGAGAAAGTGTATAGCTCGCCCAGCCCGTTAAATCTCCTTTGTTCTTGGATAGATAAAATTCCACCCCATAACTTTCGGCTTCTCCTTGTTCCACCTCCTTCTCAATCAAATTATTCATGAAGATATTCACATCATCTTTAAAATCAATAATATGATCCGACTTTCGATAAAAAGCTTCCATGGAGAATGTATATTGGCGATCTAACTTATTCCACTCATATCCGACAGCTAACTGCCTCATAACTTCAGGCTCCAAATTTTTATTAGCTGGAATCCACATATCCGATGGAATACCGACAGAAGAGTTTGAAAGCATGTGCAAATTCTGCGAAGCTTGATTAAAAGATATATTCAAACGGTTATTATAATTCAGATCATAAGAAAGTTCCGCTCTCGGTTCGGGAACGATGAAAGTCTTTCCTTCGTAACCGGGTCCCGAAGGGGTATAAAGTGCAGCCAAACGAATCCCTCCATTCAATTGGAAACGGGAAGCGAACCGGTATTCGATCTCTCCATAAAGTCCAACATCCAGCATTTTTCTCCGATCCATCTGAAAAGGGACCACATGAGTGAAGCCTCCATAGTTATCAAGGCTGCCCGGTCTTGTAGTAAAAAAATGCAGCGCTCCTCCAGCTTTTATTTTCAGATTGCGGGAAGCAGTATGCTCCAAATCGTACTTCAGTTGATAAGATTGCATATTTGACTTCCACAAATAGTGCAACCCATCCGAATAATTTTTATAGCGATAGTAGTAATTACTAAAAATAGCACTCAGATTGGTATAAGTCTTATGGTTCAGCACATGATTCCAACGGAAAGTAGATGTAGCATTTCCCCAATCCATTCCATATCCCCGCACAAATCGGTCAAAAACAGTATGGTCGCCACCTGTATACACTGAGAAATAAATTCGGTTACGGTCGTCAATAATCGTATTAATCTTTGCGTTTACATCGTAGAAGTACATCTGTGGATCTGGTGCAAACTTATTTCCCAATAAACTGCAAGTCAGTCCGGGATAAGCAAATCTGCCAGCAACCAAATAAGAACTTTTATCCTTTTTCAGTGGTCCCTCAAACATGACCTTCGAAGCAACCAACCCGACTGTAGCCATTCTCTTATGTTTCTTATTATTTCCCTCTTTCATACGTATGTCAATAACGGAAGAAGCTCTTCCACCATAGTTCAACGGAAAATATGATTTATACAAATTCACGCTTTGCACCGCATCGTTGTTGAACGCAGAAAAGAATGAAAGAGCATGATTGGGATTAAAGACGACAGCCTCATCAAGCAGAACTAAATTCCCCCATTGATTACTACCACGCACAGAAATATTATTTGCCCCTTCATTCCCACTAGCAACTCCAGGGAGGAACTGCAGGGACTTCAGCAAATCGGGTTCACCACCTACTGTCGGCAATGCCTGTATATCTTTCTGCCCTAACCGAAACTGACCGGTATGTCTGCGGTCTGCCACTACTTCCACATCTTTTAGTTGATAATCGCCCGGCTGAAGTGCAAAGTTTAACACCTTATCCGAGATTATATTCAAAGTATCCGTCTGCGTAACATAGCCCAAAACAGAACACCGAATAATTCGTTTCCCTTTTTCAAGACTTATCGAATACATTCCATACGAATTTGTTGAAACTCCAACACCCGAAGTATAGTCGAAAACATTGGCATCAGACAATACTTCTCCTGTCTGCCCGTCAACGACACGACCTCTCACAACCAACGTCTGTGCAGATAGTTCCGATAAAGAACTACAACCCAAAAGCACAAACAATGATATGCAAACAACCGATTTCTTCATTGCAATATTATATTAATGCCTTCTATCTACAAACATTCCCTTCTCAGAATAAGCACTTACCCGGAAGAGCCCCCATACGTTACCACTAATATTACTTTTCACATTTGTGGGAGTAGGGGTATATGCACCTCCATCTGTCCGAAGTTGCTCAATAGCCTTATCATAAATATCGTAGCATGCTTTGGATATTGTTTCCATTGTGATAAATACAGAATCACCAATGACTGGATAATGTGACCCAGGTGCAATATTTCTCACCCCCTCTCCATCACTCACAAGAAGATCCACTACTGTATCAGCCAAATGTTCATCGCTCAGAATGGAATATCTCCAATTTTCATCAGCCCGAAACAACCAATGAATAGATGAAACGGGGAATGTCAAAGAAGAATATTCTTTTACATGAAACAGATAATAATTTTCGATCTCCGGTTGATTGACAAAACTGATAATAGGAGCCCAAGATGCCGTTTTTCCTTCTCCTAAATCAAAATTCTGTACTTTCAAATCGGTTATTTCAGTCTTAGGGATCATTGTTTCTGTGGCTGTATGATGTTCTCCCTTATAATAGATATCCAATGTATAGGTATGACCTTCTATACCATAAATTTTTGTAGTTATATATACCCCACGTCCCCTATACCGCCCATTACCTAATGGCTCATATTCCATTTTCTGAGTTCGGTAATTGTAATAATGCAATTCCACATAAGAAGAGCCTTCTTCTTCTTGAGGAATTAGTAACTGGAGAGTATCTTTAATTCCTGCTGTAACATCTTCTATCACAATCTCGGCATCCTCAATCCCTTCATAGTAATACTTCTCCGCCGACATAGTAGCTGGCTTAGTCAGTTGAAAAAAGTAAGGAGGAGGACCACTTGAGATAAGTCCTCGAAAGACAATTCCATTGGCTATATTATCAGGCATATCGACTTTAAATTCTTCTTCACAGGACAGGAAGAAAAAACAAAAGGAACAAATTCCTATTTTTATAAGAAAAAGAAAACATATAGATTTCTTCATAGTCAGTTATAGGTTCTTCAGTTTTTACTGCAATTCATATTCTAAAAGTCTAGATAGTTCTTCATACGAATTAGTCATGTATACAAGACGGTCATTAATGATGATAGTAGGAGTTGCAAAAATTCCTCGATTCACCAAATCATTTATAGTTTTATCTAGCATCTCGTAGTTCTCAGACGAAAGTAGATCTCGCTTAAACCGCATCATATCTAAGTTCTTGCTCCTTGCCAAATTAAATATATAAGTGGAATCAGCAACTCCTTCATATGCAAAAATAGTATCATGAAAGTCCCAAAATTTATTTTGCCGACCGGCTGCCTCACAAGCTAATGCAGAAAGGGTAGGAATCGCCAAAGACTGACAAAACCGAACTTTACTCTATCTTTATATTTATCATAAAATGCGTTGTAATGTACGCTCAAATGCCACACAGCGTTCACAAGTAAAATCAGAGCTACAATAAAGCTAACAGAAGCATCCATGTTTCCTCTATAATAAACACATAAGTCGGTTATTACGCATTTAGGCTGTTTGGGAGGAAGATATACTTCTTAATGCTTGCTTTGCTATACAATGAATCAACTAACTGCTGGATAAATATTGAACGGAGCTTATTTTTCAGAGTAAGTTCCCCTTCATCGTTTTTGGGGAGGAACCATACAATTGACTTCTTACTATATTCACCTGATTATCAGCTAATTTATAAAATGCCTTGATGCTATCTAAATTAGTACCTGTTCTCATATCTACATATAGTTCCAAATATTGCTCAGCAGTCATGTTTTGTTTTTTAGCTTCTTTATCCAATAGTTTCTTCTTTATCAGATCATCCAATACTTTTGATTTTATTTCATAAGCCATATTCAATAAATCAAAAAGTTCCTGTTTACTAGCTTCCGACAGATCTGATAAAAGAATAGTTTCGTCATTCACTTCCGCCACTATTTCCTTATTCGCATGAGAACAAGAAAATAGCAACAGAAGCAAAGATATGCATAATAATTGTTTCATCAATATAAACGAGATGGGTAAAATCTATTATTTTTACTAAATTTAGCATCTGTACTTAAAGATACTGAATAGGTCGTATTTCCATTTTCAGTAATCCCAAAATCATTTAATGCTACAGACTCGTTAAAACTATTATCTAAAGTATATCCAAGATTGTATCTTTGTATCCAGTTTTATTATTGCTATCTTCATCATCACAATGAATCGTTCCAGTTGCAGCATTGGTAGTCGACAATAAACCATATTGTATACCAGCAGGACCAAAATAATTGGCTATACTGAAAGATGATCCATTAGATGGAAATCCCCAAGCTAATGTTACATCGTCATCTATTTTCGTATAACCGCCAAGACTGGCTTACTATTATAAAGATTGTCATTACCTTCTACATAGTTAGACGGATTATTATCTTCCGCATCATGGTGGCAAACAATTACATCCATTTGACGGTTTTCCCTACGATACTCTTGAGTTAATGTCAGATTATAATTAATATGGTCAACAAGTAATACGCCTCCGGGATAATAACGACTTGCATTTGTTAAGCAGAAAACAAAATTGACATTACCATTTTCAATATATGTAGCACCTACATTTCCCGTAGTATACGAATTGTCTCTCTTGTCCTCACAATCCATAGATATTCTAAGTTCTTTGTATGTACCGCAGCTACTGATTTTGAACACACCAACAACACCCCCTTTTGCTGCATACACACCTCTCATCACCCTCTCTTTAGCCACAGATTCACGATTCATCAATTCTGCCTTATACTCATCCATAGATGCTTGAATCTCAGCTTCACTAGCCAAAGTCTCGATCTTTTCTCCCTCGTCATCAGCTTCCTTAGCCTTAACGTCATCATACTGCTATTCAATTGAGCCAAATCCTGCTCAGTCTCCGGCAAATAATAACTGTCGCTACAAGAACTGCATATTACGAATGCAGCTAATGCGATAAAAATATTCCTTTTCATCGTGTTCTACGGTTAACCACCACCATAAGTTTTCATTAATATTCAAGAATAAAATCACCTGATAAAATCGAATTTACGATACTAATTTCTAAAGAATACTCGCCAGCAGCCCTCCTGTAAGGTCAATTTGGAGTGTAGTTACATTCAAATCGGTGGATGAATAAACAATCTCACCTGTTTCAGAATTTTCACTGTAATCGTTGCTGAACTAGCAACAACAGGAAATCAACCGACAACAATGAACCATCAATATAAGCAGTCGGAAGAAGAGGTATTGAACGATGAGAATCCTGCATTCTTTACTTTTCAGTTTAATGCTCTGCCTAGTTGCCAACCCCATAGCAAAAGTGTCAACACTTACCTGAAGTAACATTGTCAATAAAAAAAAGAATAGAAGTTTTGTTTTCATAATAATTGTGTTTTTAAAATTCTGTTTCAAAGATACACAAGTATGATGAATAAAGCTGTTCTTATGAGGTAACAACGGTAACAGCCCTTCCAACAAAAGGTAACAGTCAGTAACAAAACATCAGTAACAAACTAATTATCAACAGAATATATATTCAAATATATCCTCTCTCAATTTACCTTTAATGCGACTCTTCCGCATCTTAAGAGCTTCCGAAGATACATTCATTAATTCTAAAATGACTATATTTGAACAATGCATCAATGAGAGTACACAATAAAATAAATCATCGTTAGTCAAAGCCGGACAACACTTTTCCAAATTCGCCATTACGTCAATAAACGCCTTGCGAATCGCCACATTTATCTCAAATCTAGAAGCACTCATCGACAGCAACTGTTTAGGAGTTGCTGTCTCCATCGCCTGCAGTTTCTTATAACATTCAGTTACCTCAAACATAGACATACATAGTTTGAACTGCCGTTCTCCAAGTTCTACCAATTTATTTATATGCTCCTCTTCAGATTCCATAGCTTTTTCTTCCCTTAGCTCCATAGTGTCCACACGCTTCTGCATAAGCTCTTTTTGCAGAGCAATATAACGTTTCTTTCTTCTTCTATCATTCCACATGAAAAAGAAAACACCTGCTAGCACAAGAATAAAAACAGTACCTACCAAATAGCCAATCACGGCTTGTTCTTGCCGGGACACCATTCTTTTATGCTCCTCCAATTGATGATTGTCCATTAATTCATCAAGTTTTTGTCTATCAGATAATTCTTGAATAGAATCATAAAGAACCATATAAGCATCAGCGTTCTGCACCGCAGCTTCCCAATTACCAAGTCTCTTTTCCAACTCATATAGCCCGTCATAACGTGCAGCCCTCCCATAGACATCTTGTACATCTTTATTCAGAGCAAAGTAATACCGAGCAGAATCAAGTTGGTCCAATTCGAGCATAATTTCTCCTTTATGACGATAAACCTTGTCCAACTCATCCGATTTTAGCATTGATATTACTTTTGAAATATATTCATTAGCTCGAACATATTCTTTCTTCTGCTCATATACTGTCGCAAAGTCATTATAGAGTATTGGTAACCGACTCGAATCGTGAGTAACTAATACACAATCATAGGCTTTCCGGAAATAACACAATGCGCTATCCAATTGATTCCGCATCAAAAAAACATGCGCCATTCCCCTTAGCGAATAATAGGCATATTTCTCATTTTTATAAAGAATTTGATAGGCTTTTTTATAAGCTTCCATAGCCACATCATATAAATCTTCCTCCAAATAACATTCCGCCAGATTATCATATATCATTGCCAAGAATGCATTCTCATCAGGCATTAACTGAATAGCATCTAAATACTTATCCACAGCAAAAGGAATACGCCCCATATCCCGATACGTAGCTCCCCAATAATAGTGAGCCTGCGCAGCCCGCAGACTTTTCTTCTTACCATAATAATTCACCGCTACTTTTATCAATGAATCATCACTCAAAGTTACATAATTCTTATGCCGTGCCTGAGTCAGCAACAAAGCATACAACGCCCTATCGCCACGTGATAACTTTTGTGGAAATGGAATACTTTCAAGGAAAATCAAAGCACTATCAGGAAACTCAGTCATTAAAGAATCAGCATGCAACAATAGTTGATTTTCCTTTCGAGAAGTACAAGAAGAAAGGAATAAAAGAAAAAGACCGATAAAAACAGAGAATCGGAGCCCCATACGCTTGAATAAATAATATGTTCGTGTACCTGTCATTATCGTTTTGTATTATGATAATACAAAGAAAAACCTTTTTTACGACACCAACAACCTTTATGTGTAAAAATAAAGATAAGCTGGACACATTATAGACAAAAACAAATTAAATCTCCATATTCCATACAATGAAAAAATATCCGCATTCAGTATTTTCAGTTTCGCCCGCAAACGCCTTGTCGGAAGGGGATAGCGGCTGAAGGCACAGTTTTACAACCCCGTTCTTGAAGCTTTATGAAGGGAAGGTGCTTCAGTCCTTTCAGTCCCCAAAAACAATTTCGAACTTGATACCGTTCAAGATATCAGATGGTACCTCTCAGTGTGTCAGAAAGTACCATTCCGCAGGTCAGCCAGCACCATTCAAGGAGTTGGAAATCTCCCCATATTTTATTCATTCCTACACAGGCTTTCCGCTAATTACTATCCGACTCACTGTGTATAATGAATAAACTCTGCCAACAGTTGAAATAGAACCTGCATTTACCTCAAACAGAGCCTGTATTCAAGATAAACAGAGCCTGTATCCAAGGCAAACGAACCCTCTGTTTGATCAGAACACACTCTTCGCTTGATTGATCTGAAATAAGCCGGCAGCTCGCCAACTTTCACCTCGGAGGCGAACAGACTTTAGCTCGGCGATGAATGAAGTTCAGCTCGGGGCTTACAAAATTTAGCCCGTATGTCAGGGCTGAAAGAACTGAAACCACCTGCCCCCTTTCAAAGTATGTCAGAGACGGGTTGTAAAGCTGTGCTTTCAGCCGCTATCCCCTTCTGACAGGGAGCTTGCGGACGAAACTGAAAAAGCTGAATGCAGATTACAGGATAATAATAGCATAGAGTAAAAGTCATACATCTTTCATTCAATTGTTGTACATCTCCGCCCCAAACGTTATACATCATCAACCTAACTGTAGTACTGAAACCCAGTAACTGAAGTACTTCTCACAACCAAGTCATGTACTATATACCACAACCCATACTTTGTGTCAGAAATCAAATATAGTCATCTGCTGTTTACAAGTTTGTCAACCGCAACAAATATAACGATTTTATTAATCATAACTTATAAACAGTTCAAATTCAACCTATTTATAAGTCGTAACTTATAGCATCACCCCGAATAACAAAAGCCGCAACTCATCTCTCCCGTATAAGAAGAGATGAGATTGCGGCTCACTATGGACTAAATAGCCGTAAAGCTATAAGCTGATTTCAAATAAAATTACAGACCAAAAGCTGCCTTGATCTTATCCACGTAGTCCAGTTTCTCCCATGTAAAGAGTTCTACTTCTACGGTCTTATTGCCCTCATAGCGGGAGAAGAACGTTTTCGATACCACTTGCGGCTCACGTCCCATGTGGCCATAAGCGGCAGTTTCCTGATAGATCGGGTTACGAAGTTTCAGACGCTCTTCGATAGCTTTCGGACGAAGGTCGAACAACTGGTCGATCACACGGGCAATCTCGCCGTCGGTCATATTCACGTGGCTACGTCCGTAAGTGTCCACGAAGATGTTGATCGGGCGTGCTACACCGATAGCATAGCTCACCTGTACAAGCATTTCGTCGGCAACACCTGCCGCAACCATATTCTTGGCAATGTGACGGGCAGCATAAGCAGCGCTACGGTCTACCTTGCTGGGGTCTTTTCCGGAGAAAGCACCACCACCGTGGGCGCCTTTACCACCGTAAGTATCCACAATAATCTTGCGACCTGTCAAACCGGTATCTCCGTGAGGGCCACCGATCACGAACTTTCCGGTCGGATTGACGTGATAGACGATCTGATCATTGAACAATGCCAGTACTTTATCATGATGGATAGAAGCAATGACACGGGGCATCAGGATTTCGATAACGTCACGACGGATGATAGACAGCATTTCTTCGTCAGCTTTGAGCTGTGCTTCGGCAGAGTCATCAGCCGGCTGAATAAAGTCATCGTGTTGCGTAGAAACAACAATAGTATCAATACGGACAGGAGTTCCGTTGTCGTCATATTCAATCGTCACCTGGCTCTTGGCGTCCGGACGGAGGTAGGTCATCACCTTTTCTTCGCGGCGGATATCAGCCAGCACCTGCAGAATGCGGTGTGCCAGATCAAGCGAAAGCGGCATATAGTTTTCTGTCTCGTTCGTTGCATAGCCGAACATCATGCCCTGATCGCCCGCACCCTGTTCCATCGGGTCCTGACGCTCTACGCCACGGTTGATGTCGGGACTTTGCTCATGAATGGCAGAAAGCACACCGCAAGAGTTACTTTCGAACATGTACTCTCCTTTAGTGTAACCGATTTTCTTAATCACTTCACGTGCGATGAGCTGGAGGTCAACGTACGCTTTAGTTTTCACTTCACCCGCTAATACTACCTGTCCGGTAGTTACTAGTGTTTCGCAAGCTACTTTAGAACTGGGGTCGTAAGCCAACAGTTTGTCAAGCACGGCGTCCGATATTTGATCGGCTACCTTGTCGGGGTGTCCTTCCGACACCGATTCGGATGTAAATAAGTATCCCATCTTTTTAAATTAAAGATTATAAATTGAAAATTAAAATTGGGAAAATAAAGAGGGGAGGAAGAGAGCTGCGGAAGCATTGCCGAAAAGGCGTCAACAAGACGTGTTTTAGCATTTTTTTCCGTGGTTGCAAGCTGCTCAAATCTGTCCACACTTTCATTTCGGGGACAAAGATAGGTATTATTCGGAGATTATATTTATCTTTGGGCAATGTTTAACACATATATACAGGAAATTGGTATGAGAACAATTACATTAATGCAATATGTATTTTCCATTATCCTTCTGGTCATCATCTTCCTCGTCATGGATTATTTCTGGAAAGGAGACGAATTTTCATGGACGTATGAGTTTGCAAAAGGAGGAATCGGCGGAACTATCATCTGCCTTCTGAACCGTCATTTATTCCTCCGCCATCCTAATCCTAAACAGAAAAAAATATGATTATCAACAATAAATTAAGAACTCTTTTTGTACTGGCGCTTTATATAGGATTCACCATTGCCATTTACGCCATTGTATGCCACTTCCTGAAGATTGAGTTTCAGGATATTCACTTGTTATATGCAGTATTGGTGGGCTGTGTGGCTTATCTGCCGAGGTTTATCGCCGAAAAGAAAAGTAAAAAGTAAAAGGATAAGCAAGGGGAAGAGAATGCTGTATTATTTTTCTATCTGCGCCAGCAGCACCTTCATTGCCTTTCCCAATACCGGATGCACCAGTTCGGGGGCAATCTCCGTTAAGGGGCGCATCACGAAGTCACGTTCCGCCATCAAAGGGTGGGGGAGGTTGAGTGCTGCTCCGGAAGGAGAAGTAACCGAAAGTATCAGATCATCATAAAGCAGCAGGTCTATATCAATCAGCCGGTCGCTATATACGCCACCGACAGACTTATGCGTACGTCCCAGTTCCCGTTCGATCTCCTGCGTCTTCTGCAGTACTTCCAGAGGCGACAGTTCCGTTTCTACACACGCCGCCGCATTCAAGAAACTATGCTCCGAATCGAATCCCCAAGGGGCAGTGATGTAAAAAGCAGACAGGGAAATGACTTTCCCTACCTGCTCCTCTATCTTTTGCACGGCAGTCCGGAGATTCTGTTCTTTATCTCCCAGATTAGTGCCGAGACTTATATACACTTTCGCCATTACCGGTCTATTCTACCTTAAACTCCCGCTCCCTGTCCAAAGGAACAAAGAACTCTACTTTGCCACATTTCGGGCAGACGTATAAGTCGAATGCTTCGCGATTCTGGAATAACTCAAACAAGTTTCCAAAATGCCCGTGTTCATTCCTTCATGAAACTCATATTTTCCGGAATAAACCATCCTGACCTGACAACGCAGACAGTCGATAGACCGCCCGCTGTCATCACTCTCTTCCGCCGGAGTCATATCCAATATCTTATCGTCCGGAAAGCTGTAATTACAGTTCCAGCAGATTTCAAAGCTATCTTCTACTCTTCGTGGCATTTGGGACAGATTTTCATAGCGGTATCTTTTCGTTTATTTATCCAGAATCAGCATCGCATCACCGTATGTACCGAAGCGATAACCTTCCTTCAACGCTACATGATAAGCATCCATCACCTGTTCGTAACCACCGAAAGCGGCCACAATCATCAGCAGTGTAGACAACGGCATATGGAAGTTGGAAATCATCGAATTGGCCACAGTAAACTCATACGGAGGGAAGATAAACTTGTTGGTCCAGCCTTCAAATTCTTTCAAATGTCCGTCGGTGCTCACCGCACTTTCGATAGCACGCATCACAGTTGTACCTACCGCACACACGTTTTTACCCTTATCCTTGGCACGGTTGACCGTATTGACAGCTTCCGCGTTTACAATCATCTGCTCGGAGTCCATCTTATGCTTCGTCAAGTCTTCTACGTCGATATCACGGAAGTTGCCCAGACCGGCATGCAAGGTGATATAAGCGAAATCAATACCTTTGATTTCCAGACGCTTCATCAGCTCACGGCTAAAGTGCAGGCTGGCTGTCGGAGCAGTTACCGCACCTTCGTTCTTGGCGAAGATGGACTGGAAACGTTCCGAATCTTCCGGCTCTACAGGACGGTTGATGATGGAATGGGGCAGGGGAGTCTCACCCAGAGCATAGAGGGCTTTCTTGAACTCATCGTGCGGTCCGTCATAAAGGAAACGGAGCGTACGGCCGCGGGAAGTGGTGTTGTCTATTACTTCCGCTACCATCGAGTCGTCGGCACCGAAATACAACTTGTTGCCGATACGGATTTTACGGGCAGGATCTACCAGCACATCCCACAGACGGAGTTCTTCGTTCAGCTCACGCAACAGGAATACTTCGATACGAGCTCCCGTCTTCTCCTTATTACCATACAGACGTGCCGGGAATACCTTCGTATCGTTGAATATAAATACGTCTTTATCATCAAAGTAGTTCAAAACATCCTTGAACATCTTGTGTTCAATCTCTCCAGTACGACGGTGCAACACCATCAAGCGCGACTCATCTCTATACTTCGTAGGATGCAAAGCGATTTTATCCTCGGGTAACTTAAATTTGAATTGTGATAGCTTCATATCTATTCCTTATTACGTTAATTATTATCTTCGTCGTTTTCTATTTCCTGCCGGTCGATCCACTCTTTAAAGTGTTCGGGGTCCAGGCAATCTTCCAGACGGACATCCCCCACACGTGTGCGGATCAGTTCCGTCAGATGGGCTCCGCTCTGAAGCGCTTCGCCGATGTCACGGGCCAGGGCACGGATATACGTCCCTTTGCTGCACACCACGCGGATTCGGATCGTCGGTTCCGGATCGTCCAGACGGCATTCAAGCAACTCTATCTCATCAATAACAAGTTGCTTCGCCTTTAGTTCCACCTCTTCGCCTTTACGTGCCAGCTCATAAGCGCGCTTGCCGTCCACCATGCAGGCGGAAAAGGCAGGGGGCACCTGCTCGATGGCACCAAGGAAGTGCGTCAGTGTTTCTTCCACCAGCTCCCGGGTGATATGTCCGGTAGGGTAGGTGGCATCTATTTCATGTTCCAGGTCGTACGAGGGAGTGGTAGCGCCCAGCCGGAGCGTGGCTACATATTCCTTGGTATGATACTGAAATTCTTCTATTCGTTTCGTAGCCTTGCCGGTGCAGAGGATCATCACTCCCGTGGCGAGAGGATCGAGCGTTCCGGCATGACCTACTTTCAGTTTTTTCACTCCTATCCGGCGGCAGATATGATAGCGGACGTGTCCTACTACCTTAAATGATGTCCAGCCGAGAGGTTTATTGAAAAACAGTACTTCTCCTTTTTTAAAATTCACGTTATAGAGTTATAAATAACGAGTTGTGAGTGGGAGTAAAATGACTCACGACTTACAACTGCGTAATAATTACTGCCAATCCCGCTATTGCACAATAGATGGCAAAGTAGATCAGCTTTCCTTTCTTCACAATATTAATCATCCACTTGCAGGCAAGGCAACCGGCTACAAAAGCCGCCAGAAAGCCAACAACCAATGATAACGCAGGGATATCCCCCACTACATCTTCACCTTTCATCATCTTTACACTATCAAGCAACGCTTCCCCGAGAATGGGAGGGATCACCATCAGAAAAGAGAACTGCGCCAGTTTTGCCTTGTTATCTCCCAACAGAAGTCCCGTAGCAATAGTAGATCCCGAACGGGACAGCCCCGGCAACACCGCACAAGCCTGTGCCAGACCAATGATAAAGGCATCTTTCATCGAAATCTTATCCTTTTGACGTGGCTTATAATAGTACGAGGAATGACAGCAGGGCAGCAGTCAGCAACAGCATGCAGCCTACAATCATCAGTCCCGAACCGAAAATAGCTTCTACATAATCTTTAAAGAATACGCCTACAATACCAATCGGTATCATCGAAATCACGATATTGATCACATAACGAGTCTCATCGTTCATCTGAAACTTGAATAATCCTTTGAAAATCCAGTCAATCTCTTTCCACAGAATCACCAGCGTACTACATACGGTAGCTACATGCACGACAATCGTAAATGCCAGATTCTCTTCCCCTTGTATCCCAAACAATGCCGATCCGATGGCCAGATGGCCACTGCTGCTTACAGGCAAATACTCTGTCAATCCCTGAATCAATCCGAGGATCATTGCTTCCAACCAACTCATAATTTCTTTTTATTATTCTTTTGTTTTAGGTTTACGCAACACTGCGTATATCATCGATATAAAGCCAAACAGGCAAACAACAGGTGCTACCTTGATTCTGCGTACACTGAAAATATCCGGTTCGAAAACCGTTTCGGACGACGTAGGTCCCGTCATCAATAGAAATCCGATAATGACAATCGCCATCCCTATCGCGAGCAAGATAAAGTTCACTTTATCGAAGGCAAATTTCTGTTTGTCAGACATAAGCTTATTTTGTTACAAGTTACTAAATTTCCAACTATATGTTATTCTCCTAAATATAATATAAGGTATTGGCTTTCATCCTCAGATATTTATTCATCGAGATGTAAGCACACAACCACGTTATCACTATTCCGAATACCAGCACGCTGCCGCAGACAATGAGCATCACTTCGGGTGTGATGACCTGAATCAGCTCCTGCTCGTACGTCACCGCCCAGTAGGCAGTTCCCATCAGAATGGCATCGGCAAGCATACCTGCCAATACGCCGCTCCACACGTTTTTCCGCAGGAAAGGTCCACGGATAAAACTCCAGCTGGCACCCACCAGCTTCATGGTATGAATGAGGAAGCGCTTGGAGTAGATGGCAAGCCGTATCGTATTGTTAATCAGTGCAAAGGATATAAAGGTGAGCACCACCGCCAGCGCCAGCAGCACAAGGCTGATGTTCCGTATATTCTCATTGACGGCATCGATCAGCTCTTTCCGGTAGAGCACATCCTGTATGTTAGAGTTCTTCTTGATCATTTTCTCTATCTTCGCGATACTGTCGGAATTGGCATAATCGGAGTGAAGCTTGATTTCAAGGGAGGCCGTGAAAGGGTTATAGCCAAGAAACTCTTCGGGATCGGTGCCCATCGCCTCCGTCTGCTCTTTCAGAGCCTGTTTTTTGGAGATGTACTCGGACTGCTTCACAAAAGGTTCCTGATTCAGTTTCTTCTGGAGTTTCAGAATATCCGCCTCCTTCATGTCATCACTGATAAGAACGGAGAAACTGATATTTTCGCGGACGTATACAGACATATTGTGCGCCGTGAGCACAAAGAACACAACCAGCCCCAACAGCAGCAACACCAATGTCGTACTGATACTGGACGTTATGAATTGCATATCGAACAGTGACTTCGACTTATATCTGTTTTTATTTCCCATGCGCTATCTTTTTTTCCGGAATACGTAAATCATCGAACTGCTCCGTTCTTTCCGCCCCAACGTGCTGAACCACGCAAGCGTCCCCACATACATCCCTTTGAGGAAACTGCACGAACTGCCGCGATGTTTCTCACTCAACATCGATACATAGAACGCATCAAACGGCATCGGATGACGAGCCGCCATAATGAATCCATGACGGGAAGCCAGCTGCTGAATAGTGACGGGAGTGAAATGCCAGAGATGGCGGGGGACATCGTATGCCGCCCAATATTCACCGTAACGTCCTGCATCATAGGAAGAGCAGTTGGGCACTGCCACAATGAGCATCCCTTTCTCTGTCAGCAGTTCACGAAGCATTTCCCATGTTTCATTGAGGTGTTCCAGATGCTCCATCACGTGCCAGAGGGTGATCACATCAAAGCTACCGGGAGCAAACTCCTGCAAAGCGGATTCGGGTTTTACGTCCAAATCGAAATGCTCCTTTGCAAAAGCACGTGCCTGCGGACTTTTCTCCACTGCTTCCACCTTCCATCCACGGCGTGCCATGGTGTCGGCAAAGTATCCGGTTCCCGTCCCGATATCGAGCAAACGCCCTCTTTTACGGTGTGCTTCCCTTGCTACCAGACGCGCTTTGCGACCCAGCATATAGGAACGTACATAATGGTAGATGGTATTCATCGCGCCCTTGCGCGTATCAGTGTGGGAAATGTAATCGGGAGTCTCATAATACTTGCCTATCTCTGCTTCTACCGGCACACCTTGCGTGAACGTAAATCCGCAGTCTTCACACGAACACAGTTCAAACTGTTCGCCCGAAGCATAAAAATCCGTACAAGTCATGACGCGTTTCAAGTGCGTACTGCCACACACCGGACAAGCATTTATAATGAGTTTCTCCATTAATTTCTAAGCAAAATTAAGTGCTGCCTCGATTCACAAGACAACACTATTCCCGAATTTGGTGCAAAGAAACAAATAAAAAGTGATGGATTGGGCTTTCGTTAAGTACTTTTAATAATATAACGTTACTCTGACACTTATTTCAAAGTGTATCTCAAAACAGAGAATGAAATTAAATGTGAATCAACTTCCCTCAATCAGAACAGCCATTTCTCAGTACATGAAGAATGGATAGGAATCATCTCGTAGAATCAGAAATATACAACACAAGTACGGACTGAACAGGAAAAACGGAAGGATTCGCAATTGGCATATTTCCGAATCACACAGATTTTACTTTATAACAATCAATAAAACATATATTAGATCAAAAACATGAAATCCGAACACATATTTCATAATTTAAGTTTCAATCTAATATTTTTGAATCCTTCTGTAACTGACGACATCCGGAGCAAAACAAACACTCAAAGTACCTTTTTACCCATTCCTTTAAATGAAACGAAGTGCTTCTCACCGACCAACGAGTCGTTCCTTTAAAACCAACGAAGCTTTTCTTTAAATGAAACGCCTCCTAACATTGGTAGTTATCATGCATATTCCACCTATCTATATCCAAAAGCAAGATCATTCCTGCATATTCTTGCATCTTTTTATGCAATATTTCTTCTATCAGGATAAGTCTGAACATCCCCTTTTTAAAAGTAATCTTCAAAATAGAACATATAATTTGTGAGGGTATTCATGCGGGAACGTATCTTCTAATTTAATAGGCTGCCACAAGCTATGATATCAATTACAGCGGATTTTTTCTCCACCATTAAAATATCTCAAATGAAAATTCTAGTTAATTTCAGTGTCATAACCTATTTGTGTAAAAGCTGATTTACCTAATTACTTATCTTTGATGTATACCCATATTCGTGGATCTTGTCCATGATAGCCATCAGGCATATCATCTGGAGATGAAATACCTAATATTCTACTAACTCTCTTTTCACTCAGCGCTTTTTTCCCTTCCAAATAAAAAAGAATATATTTATCTTTGTAATTCATAGCATTGGTAGGTAAAATTTTACCCCCTGACAGGTAATTGCCAGGGGAATAGTCAATACTATTGATACGTATATCAAAGAAATAATCACTTTTCTCATAATCACCAAAATGAAAAATTTACTTTATTTCAACCCATCCTCTACTTCAATGAATAAATTAAGTGATTCATCTATTTCAAGATCCACAACCTTTTGACTCTCGAAAAGTCAAATTGTTCGTGCCATCAAACCATGACAGCTGTAATATCATCTTCTGATGTAGCAATTCATTTTCCATCTTTCTGAACTTCCCAATAGCAATATGTCATTATACGATTCCCACTATCAAATTCCATAAGAATAATTGAGTAATTACCTCCATCAGAACTACTATATACGATGTTACAACCTATATTCTTTTTTAATTCAGTATTAAAATTCATATTATCTAAATAAATCAATTTTCACATAGCTCCTCGAATAAAAGGTACCCCAACATGAGTATATATATCGTTTCATGTCAGGGTAACACTTATTAATGTAAGAGGCCAATCTATATCAAAATATCTATAATTATTTCATATTTATAATCTTCCTTATTTGGAATACTACAAACCAGATAATAATAATAATCGTAAATAAATGAGGTATAAGTTCTGTACCATAATACCAATAATCATCTTGCATATCTGAGACATTTTTAACCATAGTCCCAAAAACAAAATTAATTAATTGAAAAATAATGCACCTAAACTTAGTAGCACTGCAACTACTCTGAAAATAATTTTCAATATGTTATTGTCCATAATTTATTTGTATATTTGGATTTTATTAACCATGAATCTAAGATTGGCATAAGTTGATTCCAAGTTATACCATTGTTAGCATTCCAAAACTTCCACTATCAATCCAATCTCTATGCCTATATTGATACCCTTCATTTGCTTTTCTTTCTTATTTTATAATTCGCATTAGGAATATCTCTGCTACCATCTATTGGAAGACTTAATCCTTGTACCCAATCATTAGTAATCGTAGCATCAATCAAAAATGTTCCAACCGAGCCCATCAATTCAGAAGGCAACCATGTATTTAGATGAATTGAGAAATCAACATTCAACCTTGCTCTTTTAAATATCGAATAATACCTTCTGAAAAAGCACCTCCCATACTATGAGAAATAATTCGGAATACATCCTCTTGTGGATTCATACCCATTATCAATTGTTTGTAATTTTCTTTAGCATATGCATATCCATCTAAATTTCTTAAAAAGGTAGAACTACGCAAATAGTTAAAATCAAAGTCGGTGAAATAGGCACTTTGATCATTAAAAAAGTTTTTTGCACCTTTAACAAAAGAACTATTTACTCCTCCCCAATAAGTGCCACCTCCTCTAGGAGATCCAAACCCTAAATACCCATTAACAAAAATAATCTTCTGCCCATCGGGGTCAATACAATTATGTGGTGTATTTAATCCATATACATACGAACTAATTGAATAATACTTCTCACTCATTGGGTCCACTACATGCCATCTTCCCAACGAAGCATCATACATTCTCGCCCCATAATCATACCAATCCAAACCATTATCTCTGTTCAGTTCCTTGCCGTTATACTTATAAGGCTGAACATTATTAGACAATGATGAAGAAAGCAACCCTCCGAATGGATAATAGTCATTCACTTCCTCCACCGTACCATTTTGAGCGACAACCACACGATTATTACCTTGATGATCCTGAATAAAGTAATGAAATTGATTATTCAAAACGGTAATGTAACCATCTTCTGTCAACACCTTTATCAACACACCATTTTCATAGATCGCATTGCCACAATAGTCTGTTATGATAGTGGCATTTCCTGTCTTATACGTAGTACGGAGTTTTGTTCCATCAGCCGCGTAGAGGTAAGAAATACTGTTACCACCTTCAAACTGCACCTTCTCCGGCAAATTTAAACAATTGTATTGAATGTCAGCTATCTTTTTATTCAAATCTTTCGTCAAATTACCATTTGCATCGTATTCATACTCTATCTCTTTACTTGCGCCATCCTTGAATTCCATACCGTTACCGAATACATGGCCCGTAGCATTGTCGTTGACAGACTCCAATTGGTTACCGTTGTAAACCAAGTTTAAGTTATCAATCAAGCCATAGCTCATTGTATTGGTTTGCCCGTAGCGGAGTAAACCGAGGATGTTTCCGTTCTTGTCATAACCCGTTACCTGTTCATTGAAACGATTCAAATTATTGCTTAATTGCTCTCCTTCACCGTAAATGGCATCTTTCAAGCGAGAAAAGCCGTCATATGTAAACTTATAGCCACGTAATCCGGCCTCACTTCCCGAATGCCAGATCATACTACTGATATTGCCATTATAACAGGGAACACCTACTCCATCAACATAGTGTAACGTTTGAGAAAAGTGCTGACTTTCGACTCCAGTCAGCCAGCCACGGATATTATAGGATAAACTCTCAGACACCTTATCACCATAATTCCGCCAGTCAGACGCCCCAATGCATCGTATACATAAGTGATTTTATCGGTAAAACGCCCGTTCCAAGTATTGGCTTTCGTTAGTAACCTTGCACGATCATCGTACGTATAAACGGTTTCAAGGATATCCGTACCAATGTTATCCTGCTTTCTCAAGACATTACCTGTGAAATCATAAGCTGTATGACGATATCGCAAACCCTTTTCAGGATAATGACAGAGCGTTTGAATGACACGGCTACGATCATCGTAGTAGATTGTCTCTGTCAGCCAGTCATCTGTGCCAAGCAAACGTGTTTTCGTACTTGTGGTCAACCCCGAAGGATACAGAGTATACGGCGTATCATAGCCAACGGCTGCTACAAACGGATGAGCAGTCACATTCTCCGTTGGTTTGTAATTGTCATATACCGTATATTGCAATGGAGTGCGAGTTCCCGAAGGAAGATAATGCTCGCTTTCCCAAGCGGCCAATTGCAGTTCGCCACACGTTTGCTCTGCCGATAAAAGTATTTCACCACTTTCTATTACACGATCATGAGAATCATAGAGAAAATAACTCCATTTTTTTGTATCGGCAGTCCGGCGTGTTCCGTCCTGGCTCAAAACCAGACGGTCACCACGGTCATAAACCATATAAATGGGAGCGCAACCCGGGAGACGTTTGGAAATCATCCGGTTCAGTTTATCATATTCATAGCTGTATGCTAAGCTATGCAGCACGGAGATATCCGTCGTACCGGCCTCCGCCAGCCGATGGCTGGCTTCTGGAGGCAGTACATAACGGAGACAATTGCGGTCATCGTACACATAGTAGGTTGCCAAGCTATCTTCACCGTTGACAGATACAGCCAGAAGAGTTCGTTCATTGGAGTCGGTATAGGTTTTACTCCGATGCCCATCTTCGTCTGTTTCAACAATGACTTCCAGTTTCCCCGCTCCATAGAATCCTGAAGCGATCAATGAGCCGCTGGAAGAAACCTTATAGCACCTTACCTCATTTGTACTGTTCATCCCGTAAGTCACACGGACACTCTTATCACTGGTATGCCACGCCTTGCCTGGTCCCATCTTCCGGGAAACACGCATCAGTGGACTATCCTCATATTGAGTCAGATTATAAGCATATGCCTGTTCTCCCGTACCGTAGACACTCCAACGCTCCGGGGAAAACTTATCAAAGGCACCGTTGTTACCGGTCTTTGCATACGGAAGGTATTCCTTCTCTACTTGACCCATCATATTGTAGGTATAAGAAAGTACCAGATCCGCATTACCCCCAGGACTGCCGCCTACCTGTATCTCCTGTTCTTTACGGCCAAAACAGTCGGTATAGACAATATCACTGACAATTCGTGCCCCACCGCTACCCGTTTGGCTACTCGCATCCATATAAATTCGCTCTGCCGTATAATTACGTGTTTTCGTATAACCTGTCGCTTGCTGCCCGTTCATGAAAGGAAAACGACAGCAGACAGAGTATTGACAAAGTTCGTTTCATCTCTATTGTTTTCATATTCTGCATCTTGTTTTATTAGTTATTGCTTGTTGTACTCATACGTTTTAAAATATTACCATATTGGTCTTCCACTCTGACTACTCGCCCGGCAGCATCGTAAGTGTAATACTCCACATTTCCGCTCTGGTCAAATCGGGCATACACCGTACCGTCAGGATTATAAGAAGTGGCCTTAAAATTTGCTCCTTCAGGAACCAATGCCATATAAGAACCTTGATTATTAACAGTTACAGAGATTATGTCTGTATATTTACTTAGGTCAATATCATATATTTTCAATTTAGAAGAAGAAACGCTTTCAACAATATACGAAGTATCACTGCCTGCATGGGTAATGATTCCCGAAGCTGTTGCACTTCCGTCAAAATATACAATCGTAGGTTCTGGGTATCTGAATCCGGAATTAATGTCAAAGAATAGTCAAGAGTGTGCATCGGTCTTTCTATTTCATAATCTAAAAGTATAAATCAAAAAGTTCTTGCTCATTGTAATGGACTAACGTTTCTAATGGATATATAAATCGTCTCAAATCCTTATATTTAGGATAGAGTTCTATGATCCGTTCATATTCTCGCTTGAATACATTAAATATCTCATAATCATTGCGCACAACTTCTTTATAGTAGATCCTCGCCCAAATCAAATCTGGTTCACTCTTCAATATTTTTTCCGCAAATGTAACAACTACGTAATTGTCATGCGATCTTTGAAAGTTACTAAACTGATCATCATATACCTCATCTGCAATCATTTGCATTATTGAAGAGAATTCTCGGTGAGGTTTTTCCAACTGTTTTAATGTACTATAAATAGCCCTCAAATCTGTTTCTGGATTCAACACAAGTTTACATTCATCGCTTGCCATAACCCCTGTTGCATTACACTCCAACAATAATTTCCCATAATTGTCATAAGCACGACTATTCCGTTCTGTTCTTCCATCGATTTCTACCCACATCCTTGAGACCTTTTGACTAGCATACTGATAAGAGGCATCTATTGTATAATTATTTTCCCCATAATTAAACAACTGCGTATCAATGGAACTCGGGACATAAATTTCCGGTTTAATAGGAACATAAGTTAATTTCTCAACTGGAGCTATCGAACCGACCTTTGCCTCTTTGTCAGCTTGAAAACGAAACACAGACTCACTTATCAATTTACCATCAATAAGAGTAATTGATTTCACAATAGGCAAAAGTAAATTAGCCTTTTTCATATCAATGAAAACAGGATCTGCACGATCTGCCATATCCATTACTCTTTTCAAAACTTCAGCATGCTCAATACCATCCGAACCTATACGAATAATACGGGTAGGATATATAGACAACGAATTGTCATAACAATATCTCGTCTGACAATACGGAATATCCTCATCACTCCTGTACTCCACTTCCTCTTTTAAAACGATTTTCCAGCCATATTGCAAATTGTAAAATCTATCTACATTCGCAGGAGACAATCGTGGCTCAATATTCAACCTATACATCTCTTCCCCTGTTAAATACGGAGTTCCCTGCTTCTTAAAAAAAGGCTCTAAAGATTCTTCATCTAAATAGAAATTAGACGGCTGCATTTGTGGAAGTTTGTCTCCACTATTGTTATCTATCTCATAATTATATTGAATCTTCTTTAATAATTTTCCATTAAGGTCATACACTGATTTTTCTGTCAATAAACCATTTAACCAATATGGATAAGGAGAAATAGATGTGGGTGAAGAAGAAGCTACTTCATAACTGTAAGTGGTAGTCCCTTTGCCAGAAACGGTCTCTGTCACACATGGATAGTAAAAACCATTATTACCCAGATTAACTACTGGATGACCTTCTGGTTGCACCCTATCATAATCAATCCTGTCATCAAAATTAGGATAAGAGACTATAACAAAATTAGAATAGGATTTGTACACACTCATAGCCATTTCGGGATAGCCATAATAAATAGTATCATTTCGTTCAACTGATCTATCATCAAATACCAACGACTTCAGACGAATACCTCCGACTGTAGTACCACTCGCCTTGTTTCTCTCATAGCGAATTTCTATTTTTCCACCATCAGATAAAATAATGTTTTTCAGTGAGTAGAGAGTAGCATACATCTCGCATTCTTCATCTTCATTTCTCCCCACAGGATAGCCCCATAAATCTTTCCCTTCTTCTTTACAAGTCAAAAAATCCGTCTTCTCATAATAATCAAACTTCATATCATATATCTTTTTGCTATCCTTATCTAAAAAAGAGACTTCATGCACTCCCCCTATAATCGAAACAGACGAGACCTGTTCCATATTCCGATTATGTAAAGTCACAGCAGACAAATAGGAACGAAGCGGAGAAGAAGAGTAGACAAATTTCACTATATATTCAGGACAAACAATCATATTTAGTAAAGGAGACACAATAGTGCAACTATTTCCACCACACATTTCCTTTTCTCTAACATATCTAGTCTCAGATAAACAGGCATGTATATAATCTGCAGCTTCCTGTAAATACATACCAGCCAAATTTGCATAAAAATTATCCATATTGTTACAAACTCTAGACATATCTCTCAAACTTTGTTCCAGCCCTATTGATACACCAGCCATTTGTGATATATTCGATAATATACCAACAATTCGATTATTTGTTTTTATATATTCACTATGAAGAGGTTGGATATTTATATAACCGTATTTTTCAAAATCTCTTATTTTAATATCTGTACTTTCAAAACTTATTCCCAAAGAAGACATCTCCAAGTAATGCTGAGCTGCCGCAACCGCATTATCAAACTTTGACCGATACTGTTCAAAATCAAATGGCTGTTCTTTAACAGACTCACCATAATGATAAGTCATTTTATACGAATCACCTATTTTCATTGTATTCATACACCCTGCCGGAAGGTTATCCCAGAGTTGAGATGTCGCATCGCCATTATAATGAAAATCAATCGGTGCTCCATTATATGGAAGAATACGGGTAAGATGCCATGCCGAGGTATAACCAGAGTCTGAAATAGCATTGGAAGTAGACACATCCACATACTCGACATCCATACATCTTTCCCTCTGTCGATAGATATAACGGTCACCATTATTATCCGTAATAGCCCAGCCTGTGATCTCTGTGGAAGTCCCTTCGCACTCAATACGAATATCTGTCTGTCCCAATGGTAAAGCATATATCTGTTTATTTTCATTCATACGGATGATGAAATCCACCTTCTTCCCATTAAACACGACAGTAAAAATATCGCTTTCCCCATCCCGTTTACGAAGCCCCACAGTCCTTGCATCCTGTTCCAATGGAGTAACAGCATTTTCTGTCCACAGGTAGCCGTAACCTGATTTCTCATCGGCAAATCCACCACGCATTGTTCGGGTAACTATACCACCAACGTTAAGTGTCCAATTTTTACCTATTAAACCTTCAGGATCACTCACCTTCACTCCCTTTGCAATATAATCCAATGAAATAGGTAATTCATAATCACCTGACTTTAATTGATACAGAGGTACGGTGTAGTGGAACAATCCTGTTGCATAATCCACCGTTACGTTCTTTCTTTCGGTCAGGTTCTGGGCTTCCGGACCAGGATTGAAATCCTGTGCCTTTCCGGATATAGTCACCAATAAAAATAATAATAATGTATATAGTTTTTCTTTCATAATCATTTGTGTTTAATATAAATATGCATAGTTTAGTTTTTCCGTTTGCCGAATCGCTAATCGATACCGGCAAACGGATAGTAGCTGCCTTACAAACTCATCGCATTAGCTCCCAATACGCCTGCCACAGCCGACGCTACCGCGATAACCACCTTCAGGATCATATCCCATACAGATCTCTTCATTGCCATCATTTACCTCCTTTCTCGTTCTTTAAATAGTTTAGTTTACTCTGTGTTTCTTCCATACCTTCTGCCACTAATTCTTTAAATTCTTGCTCGGCATCAAAGCACGGACACGCCTTCATCCACTCTTCCGGTTCTATCTCTCCATTACCGTTCCTGTCCGGCGAGAGATCCCGATGCCCGCACACCCGGCAGCCAGAGAATACCTCCAGCAGCTGATGAATCAGCAGCCGAAGCGCAGCACGCTGTTCCGGCGTCCGGGTGTCTGCCGGGCGTCCCCGGCAGTCCAGACCGCCTTCATAACAGATTCCGATACTGTTGGCATTAAAACCTTTTACATGTGCACCGATGCGTTCGACAGGGCGGGTAAGATGCACCGTTCCGTCTTTGCGGATGTAGTAGTGATAGCCTGTTCCGTTGAAACCACGGTGGCGGTGCATCAGGTCCAAAGCCTCCGGAGAAAGCGTACGATTCCCCTGCGTGGCGGTACAATGCACCACGATCAAATTGATAATTCTCATGTGAATAAGTGATTACTAGTTAGTTAAGTTTCCGATTTAGTTTAGTCGTTCGTTCTTACATTTTGTGTTGTGACGAAAGGTTATACTGTCGGGTCCGGTGCTTCCTCACCATCTCCTTCGCCACCATCGCCGCCACCCGGCTTATTTGTATTTCCACTGCCGGAAGCCGGAGTGTCTGTACGGTCGAAGCGCACACACTTCGCACCGGTCACCAAAGAGCGGGTAGCGGTAGTCCGATCGGGGTTCTTGGTGAAGTTGGGAAGGAAACGGACCGTAAGAGAAGCTTGCGCAGCCGACACTTCTTCCGAAGTCTCCACCCCTTTACCGTTGGATTTCATCACCATGCGGAAAGTCCCGAAACCGTCAAGCGACACGCTTTCCGATGCTTGTAGATGCTGCCCCATCACAGTCACCAGGTTATCAAGCGTATTCTTCACATCACCCGAGGAGAGAGACGAGTAAGCGGCAATCTCTTTAGCGATCTGCGAAGTGCTGATATTAGCCGTGTATATCACACGGGGATGAAACATTTTTTTGTGATTTTTGTCTTCCAGAACAGACTGGAATGACTTGTACAATACTGCCATAATCGTAATAGTTTTTTTTGTGTTAATAATTTCGTTTAGTTTTGTCCTCAAGCTTAATGACATTGCAAAGATAGAAGCATTATTCAGACTGACCTAATCATTTTTTCAAAGTGCGTTCATAAATTAATTAATTATACTCAGCAGGTAGCGCCCGGGCAATCTGATCTTTCCATTGCTCCCCCGGATGGTGTTAAATCCCTTCCAAACAGGGTTTCCAATAGCTCCGAAGTTACTTTTAAGAATAATGGCATATTGCTCGGAAGGCGGAACTTTGTAAAGCCGCAGGTTATCTGTCAGTCCCCGGAAGTTACGTTGCACACCATCGCATGGCGGTTGCAGACAGTCAATATCTTCCTGTGTCACAGCCGTTCTACTTTTCAAATATTTTCCTCCTTCATCTCCTCCTTGAGGAGGGTTAGGGAGGTGGTTTACTTTGTTTTGATTTATTTTTGTTTGTTTTCTTTTGTTTTGTGTACCCGATGTTGCAATTTCATCCTCCATTGTTACAGAATCGGAGCTTGATGTTACCGTACAGGCGGTCTTGTGATCAGCATCACCGTTTACCGCTTCCGCACATTCGCTATCCACAGAATCGTCCGTACTACTTTTACCACTCTGAGACGAACGGTATGAGGTGATTTCTTCCGATTCCAGCAGGCAGTAGTCCGGTTCTATCAGCGCACTGCTACGCCGCTTGGTGATGAAAAGATACTGCCGCTGGATGTCGGCGGAAGTCAGGATGTTGTATTGCCGGAAAAGTCCGGCATCAAACAAGCCATATTCCACGGACAGACTGATGATACGCTTCACATCATCCAGTTCCGTACTGTAAAGGCTGTCCACAAGCTCCTCGTAAAATTCGTCACCGACAGAGATATAATACCCTTTCCCGGCATAGATGTACGACAGCGTTTCCACCAGTGTGGCAAAGGCAGAATCACCTTCACGTCTCATAATTCGGCGCACCATCCGATCGTGCATAAAGCTGGTGCTCATGGGGAAATAATCCAGTCCCCGTTTTATTCTTCCCATAGCGTATTCAGTTTTTTTTTCTTGTTTCCGTGAGATACTTTCTGCCACAACCTGACGGGCATGAAGAATAAGAAGCATCCGCAAAGCGGGTCTTTCACCTCGGTTATCACCGGATAAGAAACAGGTTTGTTTTCAAATGATGTACATCGTCTCAAATCACGACGCTTGCGGGTGTTTGCCTTGCGACACTCCTTGCAATAATTGTCAAGGGTCCCGGTGCGTTTGTTTGTATAAAGGCCTCATGCGGTAGCTCCGTTTGCAGCACCCGCAAATGTGCAGAGATTGATTCATTAAAGGTTCCATATTGATTTTGCGTTTTAAAGTTTTCATGCTTAAATATTTGTTTATGTGATTATCGGACATATAGTTCCTGCATATTGGGGATATATGGCCAGCGTATTGGATCTATAGCTCCTGTATGCAGGATATATAGATGCTGTAAACCGACTCAATATCACTAGTGTTCATCCGATACAGAATCTTCCGGAAGGGGTGGATGAGGCATTTTACAACCTTTCATAAACTTTTGCCGTTTTTCATGGTTATTCTATTTTAATTTATATTTTGAAACATATTTCTAAGTTTGCTGCTACAAAGATAAAGCAGTTTTCTTACATAAAACAAACGGTTTTAGAAATTAACGCTAAAAATTATATAACTGACTATCAATGAACGAATAAGAAGTTCCAATATCTTTACACTAATTTAAAACAAGAATAAAATGGATACATTTCTAGATGTTTCGGAATAGTAAAGCGCGCCAAGCAGGCGCTCAACTTTAAAAAGGACAGTGAACTGGCCAGCTACTTAGGTGTTTCACGTGCAACATTATCCAACTGGTGCGCCAGAAACCGGATTGACTTTCATCTGCTGCTCAACAAAATGAGAGATGTAGACCTCAATTGGCTGCTGGTTGGGAAGGGTACCCCCAGACATCAAACCAAGTTATGCAAAAGCGATTTAGCAAGCGGTGAGGTCCAGATGATTCACAACCCTAAAACAGTAGAGGCGTTGGACGACCGCAGCGTTGCCCTATATGATATTACAGCTGCCGCCAACCTGAAAACGCTGCTCACCAACAAACGGCAGTATATGGTAGGAAAGATTCAGATTCCAAGCATTCCCTTATGTGACGGAGCCGTCTACATCAGTGGCGACAGCATGTATCCGATACTGAAATCGGGAGACATCGTAGGCTTTAAAGAGATTAACAGTTTCAGCAACCTCATCTACGGTGAGATGTATCTGGTTTCGTTTACTATCGAAGGAGACGAGTACCTGGCGGTGAAGTATGTGAACCGCTCGGAAAAGGAAGGATGCCTCAAGCTGGTAAGCTACAACGCTCATCACGACCCAATGGATATCCCTTTCAGCACCATCAATGCAATGGCAATCGTGAAATTCTCCATCCGCAGACACATGATGATGTAATTTGAATGACGCTTCTTTTGCTCCGGAAAGAGGAAAAGGGCAAAGTCTAAACGAAGTGAACCCCGAAAGTTTATTGTCTGACTTTCGGGGTTCATTTCATTTTGAAATACCTTCTTTAATATATTGCATGGGCTGACTAAAAAGTCGGCAGTATCTCAAATCTCCTCCTTCGGGAAGGAGGGGAATTTATGATACTATCGATTTTTTAATCAGTCCCGACATAGAGAATAATATACTAGACTTCTTCGCCTTTCAGCGTAGCCGAACTGGCTTCCGTCACCCGCACATTGACAAAATCGCCGATACGGTGCGTGCCTCTGTCGAACACCACCACCCGATTCTGCTCCGTGCGGCCGAACAACTGATCGCGCGAACGTTTGGAAACGCCTTCTACAAGCACTTCATACGTCTTGCCGATGCAACGTTGATTGGACTCCGCAGACAGACGGTTCTGCAAAGCGATAATCTCATTCAGACGGCGAACTTTCACGTCTTCGGGCACATTATCTTCAAGATGCTTCGACGCATACGTCCCCGGACGTTCGGAATATTTGAACATAAAAGCGGCATCATAGCCACATTCCTCCATCAGAGAAAGCGAGAGCTGATGGTCCTCTTCCGTTTCGGAATGGAAACCGGAGAAGATATCGGTAGTCAGTCCGCAATCGGGAATGATACGCTTGATAGCGGCTACCCGGTCCAGATACCACTCACGGGTATATTTGCGGTTCATCAGTTTCAAGATGCGGGAGCTGCCGCTCTGCACAGGGAGGTGGATATGCTTGCACACATTCGGCACTTGGGCGATCACTTCCAGCGTTTCATCGCTCATATCTTTCGGATGGGAAGTCGTGAAACGGATGCGCACGCCCGGAGCAGCTTCGGCCACCGTACGGAGCAGCATCGGGAAGGTAACCACTTCGCCCGTCGGCTTCTCAAACCGGTAAGAGTTGACATTCTGACCCAGCAGGGTGACTTCCTTATAACCTTTGGCAACAAGGTCGGCCACTTCATTCAGAATACTTTCCACATCACGGCTGCGTTCGCGTCCGCGTGTATAAGGCACGATACAGTAGGTGCAGAAGTTATTGCATCCGCGCATGATGGATACAAATCCGGAAATGTGGTTTCCGCAGATACGCGACGGAATCACGTCACGGTAAGTCTCGGTCGTCGAAAGGTCTACGTTGATCGCTTTCTCGCCTGCCTCTACCGCGGCAATCAGTTCGGGCAACGTCAGGTAAGCATCCGGACCGACCACCAGATCGACATGATGGTTCGTAATCAGATCATCCTTCACCCGCTCCGCCATACAGCCCAGTACGCCTACAATCAGGGCCTTCTTCTTTTTCTTCAGCGAATGGAAAAACTCCAGACGGTTCAGAATCTTCTGCTCCGCATTGTCGCGGATAGAGCAGGTATTCATAAACACTGCGTCGGCCTCTTCCAGCGTTTCGGCTACCGAATAGCCCGCCATCTGCATCACCGAAGCGATCACCTCACTGTCTGCCACGTTCATCTGGCAGCCATAAGTCTCGATAAACAACTTCTTGTTGTCATCAGCAGTTGCGGATTTAAAGTCCGCTCCCGTTAATTCGTTCATATTCAAATCTTGTTTTAAATTTATCCGCAAAGATACGGCTTCGAATTCAATAAGCGGTAAAATGGTACGAAAATAACGCAAAAACTTGTAGTTCAGGCATTATTCTGATAATTAATGTTAATGAAATAAACATTTACGGGGCATATCCTTGCTAAATTTAATTTTATTTTTCACATTTGTGCAATGAAAGAAACATTAGATTTTTTCATAGTTAAGGTTTAGGTTAAAAAAATTAAGGGGAGCTGTGAAGCTGCCCTTTTTTCATAACAAAATGTTAGCTCAAACCAGATATAATGTGTAACTTTGGCAGATTAACTATTTAGAAGTGAAACAGAATGGAAGATTTTTTGAAATTTCTCCTGATAGCAGGTGTCATTCTTGTGGGAATATTCAAAGAGGTGAGCAAGAACAACAAGTCGAAAAAGGCTCAGAATAAACGCCCCGTCCCGCCTGCACCGTCTCCGGTCGAAGTAGATCCTGATGCTATTCCCATACCCGAATTCTGGGGGAGAGGCAGCAGGACTATGGACGAACTGCTCCAGCCCATACCCATAGAACAACCGGCTCCCAAGCCGACGCCGACATCAAAGAAGATGCCGACACCGGTGCCAAAGAAAAAGCAAAAAGAAGAAGTATCTGTAGCTGCCTCCATAGCAAACAGTTCCGCACAAGATAAACGAAACGCGAAGCAAGGTTCCCACTATGACCATCCGGAACCTGACAGCGACCAAGACTTCTCCATCCATTCCGTAGAAGAAGCCCGCCGCGCTATTATCTGGGGAGAAATCCTGCAACGAAAGTATTAAGTGATAAGTATTAACCAACAAATATCAACCGCATTTAACGCGAAATTATACTATTTATGTCATTCAATCGTATTTCGGCAGCAGAAGCTGCAAGCCTGATCAAACATGGCTACAACATCGGTCTGAGCGGATTTACTCCCGCCGGAACTGCAAAGGCTGTTACAGCTGAACTTGCAAAAATTGCAGAAGCGGAACATGCCAAAGGCAACCCATTTCAAGTAGGAATTTTTACAGGTGCTTCTACCGGAGAATCTTGCGACGGCGTCATGTCTCGTGCAAAGGCCATCCGCTACCGCGCCCCTTATACCACCAACTCCGACTTCCGCAAAGCCGTGAATAACGGTGAAATTGCCTACAACGACATCCATCTGTCGCAAATGGCACAGGAAGTGCGCTATGGCTTCATGGGCAAAGTGAACGTAGCCATCATCGAAGCCTGCGAAGTGACTCCGGACGGAAAGATTTATCTGACCGCTGCCGGTGGTATTTCTCCGACTATCTGCCGCCTGGCGGACCAGATCATCGTTGAGTTGAACGCCGCACACAGCAAATCCTGCATGGGTCTGCACGACGTGTACGAACCGCTCGACCCGCCTTACCGCCGCGAAATCCCCATCTACAAGCCAAGTGACCGCATCGGATTGCCTTATATTCAGGTAGACCAAAAAGATCGTAGGCGTAGTGGAAACCAACTGGCCGGACGAAGCACGCTCTTTTGCCGCTGCTGATCCGTTGACTGACAAAATCGGTCAGAACGTTGCCGACTTCCTCGCTGCCGACATGAAGCGTGGCATCATTCCGTCTACTTTCCTTCCGTTACAGTCGGGCGTAGGAAATATCGCTAACGCCGTACTCGGTGCACTGGGACGTGACAAGACGATTCCCGCATTCGAAATGTACACCGAAGTTATCCAGAACTCCGTCATCGGTCTGATCCGTGAAGGACGCATCAAATTCGGTAGTGCCTGCTCACTGACTGTTACCAACGACTGCCTGGAAGGTATTTACAACGATATGGATTTCTTCCGCGACAAGCTGGTTCTCCGCCCGTCGGAAATCTCAAATAATCCGGAAGTGGTTCGCCGACTGGGCATTATCTCTATCAATACAGCTATCGAAGTGGACTTGTACGGTAACGTAAACTCTACTCATATCGGTGGAACGAAGATGATGAACGGTATCGGTGGTTCGGGAGACTTCACCCGCAATGCTTATATCTCTATCTTCACTTGTCCGTCTGTTGCCAAAGAAGGTAAGATCAGTGCTATCGTCCCGATGGTTTCTCACCTCGACCACAGCGAACACTCCGTGAATATCATTATCACCGAGCAAGGTGTAGCCGACCTGCGTGGCAAGAGCCCGAAGGAACGTGCAGAAGCCATCATCGAAAACTGTGCACATCCCGACTATAAACAGCTTCTCTGGGATTATCTCAAACTGGCCGGTGGCAAAGCACAGACTCCACACGCTATCCAGGCCGCACTCGGTATGCACGCCGAACTGGCCAAGAGCGGGGATATGAAGAATACGAATTGGGCGGAGTATGCCAGATAAGGCATGAAACGTCTGTCGTTCATACTATCATTCATCGTTTGTATTTGCGTTGCAAATACAAACGATGTTTTTTCGCAAAAAAGGGAACTGCAACAGTTCAAGGGCAAGGTGACCAACCAAGAAGGAGAACCGGTACCCTATGTCAGCATCTATGTTCCGGGAACTGGCAGAGAAACCTCTTCGGATATGTCTGGAAACTTTTCTATAAAAGCCAAACATAAAGAAACTGTTTACTTCAGATATATAGGAATGAAAGATGTGCAGATACAACTGGATAAAGATAATCCGTCGGAAATTCTTGTGCAGATAAAGCCGGATACTTTTCGCCTTGATAACGTTATCATTAGGAAAAAGCAAATTATCGAAGTTAAACCCGAAGATATACCTAATGATATTATGATCACTATTATAGAACATAGTCCCGACTTTCCGGGCGGATTAAGCGGACTAAGGGAGTATCTGAAGAAAAGCATACAGTATCCGAAAAAAGCTTTCCGGGCAGGGGAAGAAGGTCAAGTCACAATAGAATTCACCATCGACCCAAAAGGGAATGTAATCAATGCACAAGTTGTAAAGAGCGTATCTGCCAACTTAGACAAAGAAGCCTTACGCATCATAGAGTCCATGCCGCAATGGAAACCGGGTATGCAGCGAGGCCGTCCTGTAGCAGTGCGCATGTCTGTCCCAATAGACTTCGTGATCGATCAAGTCTACAAAGCCATTGATTGAGGGGAAATAAACCGAAAGCCTCTCGTCAGAGGTTCAGCACTCATTTACATGGAATAGTCGCCAACATATGGAACGGATAGTTACTCTCCGCAACAGTCATTCCGTTTGCCGCATAGCACTCGCTATCCGGGTCTGGTAAAGTCATTGCCTGCTGTAAAAGAGCAGAAGATATAAAGTCAGACTCCGATCGTTCTGATATCGCTTCGCTCTGTCTCGCATGCTTTTTCGGAGAAGCAGACTTCGACTTTGCTGCATTTGAAGTAGCTACCAAAGACTTCAGATGAACTTCCCGATAAACAGTATCTACCCGTTCATGGATAACAACTACCGTATCAATGACTGTAGTGACAACGGCAATCTGATCAGATTGCGTATTACTTCCACCCGGGAAGCCATATCCGATGGTCCATCCCAGCAGACAGGCAGCTGTCAGCCACCAGGGAGAAACCTTCAGTCTCATCCTCTTCTTTTGATTCTTCCGAACAGCTTGCATTAAAGAAGAAAAATCAGCCGGAGTATGCTCCGATTTTTCCTGTTCGTATTGTTCTTTAGCAAAGTGAATCAACTGCTGCACATCCTGTGACTTTTCCAGTCTCTCTAAATCATCATTTTTCATTTTCAGTTGTTTTTGGGGTTATAGTTAGACAAAGAACGCTGTAATATTTTAAGTGTATAGTATAAACGAGACTTCACTGTACCTTCCGGACAATGAAGAATCTGCGCAATTTCCCGTACCGAAAGCTCTTCCTCATATCGAAGTGTATATGCAGCCCTTTGTTCGCTCGTCAGGCTGGCAAGTACTTTCTTCAACTGCTCATTAAAGATTCTACGGTCATGCATGCTCTCAAACTCCGGCGAAACACAGTAATCCTTTTCTAACGGATGAGACTGTTGTGAAAAATATTCCTCCTCTATTTCACGGTGCCGGTATTCATTCTTACAAAAATTATATGCAATGGCAAAAGCCCATGTGGAGAATTGCTTTCCAGTCTGATAACTACTCCGTGCTTCATAAATGCGGAGAAATAACTCTTGTAAAAAGTCATCTGCCAACGCAACGTCTCCGGACATCATACGGATGAAAAAACCTTTAAGCCGGGGAGCGTAGCGACGATAAAGTTCCTCAAATGCCTTCTCGCTCTTCTTGGAAACAAAGCGTTCCATGAGCTGCTCGTCCGTCTCAGTGTATGTCAAAGAACTGAATAGCATCATAGTCCACTCCATCTATTAGTTTCTGATATTCTTTTCTCATATCCTTCCCCTGCTTAAAAGGTCCACCCTTCTTGCGCATCTCATCGATATAGGCAAAAATCGCATCCATCAGCTTTACATATTTATTCATCTCCACATTTGCGATCCTTCTGGGGGTAGTCGAATAATCCAGAATACTTTGTAATAAGCTCTTTAATCTTATGTATTGGTTTTTATCTCCACTCATTTGATAAAATCGTAATAAAGGAGAGAAAGCGATGATATAATTACCTAGAATATGAATACCACTTGAAAAATGAGACTGATCCTCTATCAACGGGTGGCGCAAATAGTCCAGCAGATAATTCTGCTCAAAATTCTTTCTCGTAGCCGCCAGATTATTGTATGGTTTAGACGAATACCGAAATACCAGCCCCTCCGAATAGAGGCTGTCTTTCATCTCTTCCAATAAATCTCTGCGGTAGAAAAAATGCGTATAATACACAGGACGTTTCTCTTTTTCGGCAAAATACCACAATCCAGGACATCTCACCGTCTTTGCATCCGGAAGCGTTTGCACATCTATTCCCACTTCCTGCCATAACTGACTCTCCTGAGTAGGATTCCTCAAGTCGGCAACATCGACCACCTTCACATCCGTAAAGAGTCCGATGCCGTATTGCAACAGATAGCGGTAATAGGTACCAAGATTCAAGTCAGAGACAAGTATGGCGTCTTTCTTTAAACCGGAACACTCATTATAAAAATAGAATAGAAAGGCATGGGAAAACAATCCGCTGTCATACCATTCACGGGCAAGCTCCTTTATCTTGTCCATATATTTTTTATGGTGATAATAGGTCAGATCAGAGATATAGTCGCGTTCACTGGTACGCTTGATAGAGAGTATCTTTTGTTGAATTACTTCCCGTTTTCCCTCATCGGTTTCCAAATCCAGCAAATGCCGATAGTAAGTCCGTGTATCAGGAATCCACTTCTTCATTTTCTTCACGATGCCATGTTGTTCCCTTCGCAATCTTTGCACCTGCAGAGAATCCTTCCACCACACTAACTTTGCCTCTTGATATTCAGCATTACAAGCAACCCAATAATTCTCCCATGCCTTTTCATTCCGCTTATCTTTCTTTAACTCAACCTGCCAGGCATCCTTCTGCGCCCGATACCAATCTGCCCCCAAAGGAAAGAAACCATCCAACAACCGGACTTCCAAAGGTTCTGCTTTCTGTTCCTGGGCAAATACGTATGTCCAAGCACTACGAAAGGAGTAACATATAAATAAGTCGTTTCATGCTTTTCTGAGTTTATTGAAGATTGATGCTTTTCTGATATTGCTCCCGCACCTCCTTACTAAAAGATTTTGCATTGTCAATGACAGATTTCAGTAACAAGTATAGTTTGTCATAATGATTCAAGTCTCCTGATTCTTTGTAAAACTGTAACAGAGCTTTCAAAGCAGGTACATAATAAAGACTCAATGCTTCCGTCAATTGGGATTAAAGCTACAGTCGCCACTGTCTCCGGATAAAAAGTCTCACGCAGGTAATCCATCAAATATACATTCTCAAAATTCCGCCGCACGATCGCTAGATTATCATAAGATTTAGGAGAATATTTCATCAATAATCCCTCGGAGTGCAGGCAATCCTTAAACGCACTTCTGGAAAGTTCATCCATCGTAATAGAAAAATATACGGGACGGTTTGTATGCCGGATAATGTAATCTACCTGTCTCTTGATTTTCTTAGAATACGTTTTCATAAAATCTGTAGGGGAGATAAATCCAGTCGTATCATTATTTTCTTCTTTATATTTAGGGATTCCCAGTTCTTCGGTCAGTTTATCCATATACGTAAAGCTAGACAAGAAAGGATACACAATAATCTTCTTATCATTAAACATATCTTTCGCATTCTGAAGCATTCTGGCACCGTATAAGTCAAGGCTTCCACCCATAAAGATGATAGCATCCTTATCTGCCGAAGCCAGCTCGTTATAGGCAAAATTGAGTATCTGCGCAGGAAATTCACCGGATTGATACCAACGTACACATATATCTTTGAGCCGCTTCTCATCTCTTAATGACATAGACATGTAAGTAGGATAATGCAAAATAGCATCAGGCCATTTGTCTATAATTTCTTCGATTGGCATTCTCTTTTCACCCGGCTTAATGTTCATATTCCGCATAACTTCATACGTAGCGGTATTAGGGATGCTTTGCTTCATTTCTGCCATCATTTCATCAAACTCTTTCTGTATATCTGCCCCAACAGCAAGTGTAGCAGATGGTTTCATCGAAAGCAATAAGGATATTCCTTTTAGTGACTGGAGTTTCCTGCATACTGCATCCATGCTTTTCGTCTTTAGGGTTTTCCTTTACTTTTTCCATTGGTCTATCTGCTCACGCAAGGAATTCAACCATTTCAATAGAGTCGGAAGACAACTCAGCATCATAATAAGTAGATTCAACTTGCGAATACAACAGTGTAGCACAAGAACAAAACAGGATAATCAACAGATATTTGATAGTTTTCATTATTCACTCTTTTATTAAATTCAACATTGCTTAATTAGAACCGTTCTGACAAAGCATACACGCAAAAAGCAAACGTTCAAATAAAAGAGTACTTTTGCAGGTGTTTACTATTTGCATCCACAACGGTTCAACGTCCCGTCCAATAATCTATTCATCACTCCATTCAAGGTCCGATAATCACCTCCACAAACCTTATCCTGAAACGCCCTCGCCCTGGCTGCCGAAAGCACATTCTGATTCATAATGGCAAAAGCCACTTCATGTCCATTCTTCATCTTCAGATAACCGGCAAGGCATTGATAGCTGTAAACGAACCGGTCTTTGCATGGACATTTCTGAATGCGGAAGTATTCTTCATTCTGTTTTTCAGCGTTCCGTCTATTCCGGCAACAGGAAGCGACTTATACAATTTCTGAAAAACATCGGATTGTGAATAGGCATATTTCAGAAAATCGACCAACAGGGCAGGAGACAAGTAATTATAATTAGACAATCCGCAACCATCCGCGATCTTATAGTCTTTCGGATCGTGCCCGAGGTTACGAACCAGTTTCATAATCTCAACAATGCCATCTTCTGCCGTCACACGCTTCTTCCCTGTAGCTTGTGACGCAATCCGGCAAAGCATTGCTTCCGCATTCAAGTTATCACTTTCCTTCATCAACTGATTCAAGACCTTCTGCACCGGAGTCTCCCAGCGAGCCATCTGCTCTGCTCCATCGGACGGTAATTCAGTAAAACCGTACGATTCGGGAACCACGATTCCTTTCGCACGGAGGCGTTCCCAAAAAGTATGCATAAAGAAACTCCCTGAATCATAGATGTTTATCAAATCCTTTCTAAACGTAGGAACATTGCCTGTCACGATCAGATTATTCCCATTGGTCAACCAATCTCTTGATAACAAATACTTTCCGGCAGAAGGAGTACGTGTCTTTGTCCGGTTCGTCAAGGTATAATAAGAAGACACAGGCTTACAGGAAACGCTTGCCGTATCTCCTTGCAGAGAGCCGGGAACCACCGTCACCTCCACAGCACCCTTACAAAACATCAACGGAGACATATAAGGCTGATAAGCCTCCGGAGTATCATCCCATGCCCATCCGTGCCCCCAATAAAGGGAATCTTTCATCGAAACATCGCCATACACCTGTCCGTTGATCACCGAAAAAGGGAAGGTGATTACTTCTTCGATCAATGAATCCATCATCAAACTGTCAAATTCCGGATCGAATCCACCGACAACATACAAGTTGCCTTGCAGCGTATCATGCTCTATCACCCCGTCGTGCCATACTTCCGTACGGAAAGGATTGTCCGCATCGGGACGGGAGAGGGCTGTAATAGCCGTGAGCAGCTTCATGGTAGAAGCCGGGCGGGAGAGTTTCGTATCACGATAAGTATATAATGACTTCTTCGCTGTCAGGTCATACACGGATATGCCGACTTCGGATGCTTCGGGAAGCATTCTTTTGATTAGTGAATCAATCTGAGAAAGATTTGCCTGCCCCCATACGGATGTGGGCAACAGGGCAACTGATAAAACCAAAAACAACAAATACTTCTTCATCAACCTTCTACATTAACCTACATTAACTTTCATGCTACTTCAGCTTCTTCCGTATCTCGAATATCACGGCTATCCGCTTATGCTCAATCTTATAATGCTTCCCGGAAAATCTCTCCTACCGTAGGATGAGGGAAAACAATCTTCTTCCATGCGGCGGCAGTCAATCCAAGCTCAATGGCAGTACCGGCAAGAGTGATGATTTCCGAAGCAGGATTGCCCAGCACGTGTGCCCCGATTATCCGTTCCTGTTCATCCAGCAGTACTTTGCAGACTCCGTTCACGCCTTCATTCTCCGCCACAAAACGACCGGAATAAGCCATCGGAAGTTTCACTACCTTATAAGTAATTCCTTTTGCTGAGGCCGATTCTTCCGTTTCTCCGACTCCTGCAATCTCCGGATTCGTATAAACAACGCCGGGGATAGCCCGGTAACTCATTGCATCTTCCTTACCCAAAATAGAATGTACGGCAACCTCGGCCTCACGGACAGCCGTATGAGCCAGCAAAGAAAAGCCTGTCAGATCACCGCAGACATAAACGCCGAACAGCGAAGTCTGCATCTTCTCATTGACCTTGATAGCGCCACGCCCGGTTTTATCCAGATTCAGATTTTCGAGTCCGAAACCTTTCGTCACAGGTCGGCGTCCAACGCTCATCAATAGTTTTTCTGCTGTAACACTGCCCTTTCCTTCTGCATTCTCGTATGAAACAACCGCACCCTCTTCCGTCTGTGATAAGGCGACAACTTTAGTGCTGAGCAGGAATTTAATGCCCCGCTTCGCATATTCGGCACGAAGCAATGCAGACAGTTCCTTATCCATTCCTCCCAAAATCTCATCCATCATCTCAATCACCGTTACCTGCACACCGAGACTATTAAAGAATGATGCAAACTCCATACCGATCACGCCACCGCCTACAATGGCAAGGGAGGCAGGCAGTTCCTTACTGTCCAGCGCATCCCGATGCGTCCAGTAATTCACCGTTTCCACGCCGGTAATAGGAGGGATGAAGGTTTCGGAACCTGTACAAAGGATCAGATTTTCCGCATTGTATGTCTCTTCGCCACAGCGAACCGTATTTTTATCTATGATCTGCGCCTCTCCCGTCACCATCGCGACATTATTGGAGGTCAACTTTGCCTTTACACCCAATACCAGTTTGCGCACCACTTTACTTTACGGGCAATGATCTTCGGCAAGTCAAAGAGACTTCGGAAACATTCACCGCATATTTCGAGGCATGACGTGCACTGTCGTAAGTCTTTGCCGAATACAACAGCGTTTTCGTCGGGATGCATCCTTCATTCAGGCAGACACCTCCCAGATTATTCTTCTCGATAAGGAGTACACTCAAACCGGCTTTGCCGGCAGCTTCGGCGGCTGTATATCCTGCGGGACCGCCACCGATGATAATGACTTGGTATTTCATAGGTATAAAATTTATTGTTCCATTCTCTTTAATCAACTCCACAAATTCACGTTCCTTGACAGGCATCACCGAAGCAAACTTTCCGTTTCCATACTCTATCAAGACATAATTCGTCACCGAAAACTTTCCGAATTTCATGGAATGATACTTCCGGATAGCTGTGATTTCGGCAATAGGAATTACTTTTACGCATAAAACGTCCGGTGGATATCTCCAGAACTCCATCGGTAGACACAGTATAAACCGTATGAATAATCTGTTCGATGACTACAATAAGCAGGAGCATTAGTAGCACTGCCGGCAAGATATATTTACACCACAAAGCGCCCACGGCATTTACAGTAAGCACCACCAGCAGAAAATACTGGTACCAGGCGATGCGGGCATGAAAATTCGATTCATTTTGTCAGATTTTTGCGTGCAAGGTAGCAAATTTATGAATTAGTGACAACGAAAAGAACAACGAAGTGACTTATTTTGTAGCTTTGCGGTGAGAAATAAACAAAATTATGGTAAGAAAATTCGATTTCCTCGTTATCGGCTCCGGAATTGCCGGTATGAGTTTTGCGCTCAAAGTGGCGCACAAAGGTAAAGTTGCTCTTATCTGTAAAAGCGGGCTGGAAGAAGCCAATACGTACTTCGCACAAGGAGGAGTGGCGTCCGTCACCAACCTGCTGGTGGATAATTTCGACAAACACATTGAAGACACGATGATTGCCGGCGACTGGATCAGTGACCGTGGCGCAGTAGAAAAAGTAGTGCGCGAAGCGCCTGCGCAAATTGAAGAACTGATCAAATGGGGCGTGGACTTCGACAAAAACGAGAAAGGCGAATTTGACTTGCACCGCGAGGGAGGACACTCCGAGTTCCGCATTCTTCACCATAAAGATAATACGGGAGCAGAGATTCAGGACAGCCTGATCAAAGCCGTGCAAAGGCATCCGAACATCGAGGTGATCGAAAACCAGTTTGCCGTTGAAATACTGACCCAACATCATCTGGGGGTAACCGTTACCCGCCAGACACCGGACATCAAATGCTACGGTGCCTACATCCTCGACCCGAAAACCGGAAAAGTAGATACCTACCTCGCCAAAGTGACTCTCATGGCCACTGGTGGAGTAGGAGCTGTTTATAAAACGACCACCAATCCGCTAGTCGCTACCGGAGACGGTATCGCCATGGTCTATCGTGCCAAAGGTACAGTGAAGGATATGGAGTTTGTGCAATTCCACCCTACCGCCCTGTACCATCCGGGCGACCGCCCTTCGTTCCTGATTACGGAAGCGATGCGTGGCTACGGTGGCGTACTCCGCACAATGGACGGCAAGGAATTCATGCAGAAATACGATCCTCGTCTTTCACTCGCTCCGCGCGATATCGTAGCCCGTGCCATTGACAACGAAATGAAAAATCGGGGTGATGACCATGTTTATCTTGACGTCACCCACAAAGACCCGGAAGAGACAAAGAAGCACTTTCCCAATATTTACGAGAAATGCCTCAGCTTGGGCATCGACATCACCAAAGATTACATTCCGGTAGCTCCGGCAGCCCACTATCTTTGCGGCGGTATCCTTGTAGACCTGAACGGACAGTCTTCTATCGAACGCCTCTACGCAGTGGGAGAGTGCTCCTGCACCGGTCTTCACGGCGGTAACCGCCTGGCTTCCAACTCACTGATCGAAGCTGTCGTATATGCCGACGCTGCCGCCAAGCATAGCCTGAGAGTTGTAGACCAGTATGCCTACAACGAAGCTATCCCCGAATGGAACGACGAGGGAACCCGCTCACCGGAAGAGATGGTACTGATCACGCAAAGCATGAAGGAAGTCAACCAAATTATGAGTACTTATGTAGGTATTGTCCGCAGTGACCTTCGCCTGAAACGTGCCTGGGACCGACTGGATATCATTTACGAAGAAACTGAAAGCCTGTTCAAACGCAGCGTAGCCTCCAGAGAGATTTGCGAATTGCGTAATATGGTCAACGTAGGATATCTGATTATGCGTCAGGCGATGGAACGCAAAGAAAGCCGCGGATTGCATTATACGATTGATTATCCACATGCTAAAAAATAATCATGAAAACATTAACTAGACTATTTATTCTTTTATTCGTTATGGCAGGTGTAAGTTCCTGCTATACAGGGATCCCATTGAAGCAAGGCAAATCGGAAAACAACCGAACTTACGAAGTCAGCTATTTGTTCGAGCATGACGGAGTCAAAGTCTATCGTTTTATGGATATGGGAAACTATGTGTACTTTACAACAAAAGGAGATGTGACCAGTATCAAAAATGACTCTACGAAAGAAAGGACTGTAACGATCTACAGAGAGGATTATATGAAATAATCCACAACTAATAAAAAGAAAGCTGTTTCAAAGCAATTTTAGAACAGCTTTCTTTTCTTACTAACTATCTGACCATACACTATTGAAATACATCAGAACTGTAACTTTTTAACCACTTTTCTATTTTTTGTACCATCGGAATCTCATACAAATACATCCAGTCACTACTGTTAGTTAACGACGAGAGGTGATGGTGATGATTCTGATCTGCAACATATCCATCAGGATTCTGCATGAAACGTGTTTGCGAATAGATTTCCTCTAAATGAAACCGCATCTTTTTGAAATAGCTGCACAGCATTTCTATCTGTGTCAGAGCCTCACGATATTCTTCTTTATCTTTTGCCTTGTCAAAAGCTTCTAAAGCAAGCAATAATCGTACAGGATAATTAAACAATTGATTCGTTTGTTCATAAATCTCCAATGTATAGCGATTCCTCAGAGCTTCACATTGAGCTACTTTCAATCCTCTGCAAATTTTCTCATACCGCACAGATTCAATATGTGCCGCATCCAGTTTCTTCTGATACTTTTCGCTCCACTTCCCGGGAGTTTTGATATTTGGAAGTTCTATCAACCGGAAAGAGTTAGTCACTCCCCATGCCGGATTTCGGGAACCGGAAATAACGAGTGCCCCGTCGAAAAAGAATGCAGATTCTTCCAGTTCCTCCAAAAAATCCATTTGAGAAAGAGACAAACCAAACTCACGTCGAGCGTGTGCTTCAATGTATTCACTGACGGTTCGTCCAGCAGGATGCCAGCCAAATTCACCTTGTGCAATAAATCCGCGCATCACTGTTTCTAAATGGGGAGAGCCATCATCCCAAGCAGTAGCGAAAATACCACTAAGCTGATTCTCAGCGACTAACTTACTGAAATCCTGAATATATTGCACTCTTGAGTTATTTCTCGGCATAAAAGGCGTTGCCCCTGTCGACGCAGCAGTAGCTCCCATTACTTTCAGATCATGCTGCCGATACCATTGTAACAATAAACGGTGAGGCAAAATTGTAGGATCTTCATAATGCCAACGCATATAAATACAATCTTTAGGAAACATCTGAATAGCTTTATCCAAACGTTCTGTGTTCCATCTTTTATCAACCTCTTCGTCGGACATCCGTTGGTGTAGCAATGGCCACACTCCGGCATATTTTAGTGGCATATCGTCCCAAAAAACAGGTGTCTTACCATGTGCAACAGCAAAGTCACAAACTTTTCTTAACCACTCCATTTGTAACTCAAAAGCCGTCTTCCCTGTAGCCTTGCAACGCTCGTCAATACCGATTGCCGTAATTTCATCTCCACCGATATGAAGATATTTACTATCCGGCATAGCTTCCATCGCATCCCGATACAAGTCGAACTGAAGGTCATATGTCCGAGGATCGGACGGACAAAACTCCCAGTCACTATGTTGATTCTCGCGAAGTTCCCAATGATGTTTCAGGATAAAGCCTGCATGCCCCAAGCCTTGTATCAGAGGACTGATTTCTATATACCTTTCTTTGGCATACCGGCAAATCGCCTGCATTTCCTGTTTGCTTATAGCGTTTGGTGCCCCGACTTCGGGGCGCCTGGTATAGCGCAACTTATCTTCCAGTTCCCAGATAATTGCATTTATCTTGTATCGGGCCATTTTATCAATTATCCGATAATAATATTCTGTACGGTCGAGATGATGTTTCGTGTCAAGATGTATAGCCCGGTATGCTATTTCCGGATAATCAATGATTCTCAGTTGGGGGATGGGGGTATGAGAATCCCGGCTATCTTCCATCAGTTGCTCTAAAGTCTGGCAACCATAGAATAATCCTGCCTGCGCACGGGCTGTGATTTCAATGGTCTCCGTTGTCACTTTCAATACATATCCTTCAGGAGATTCCGGTGTATTCTGCCCGGACAAAGAAAGAATGACTCCTTTTCCTGCCTTTTTAACGCGGGGCAATGCATCCGACAGTTTTCCCAAAATCGGTATTGTTGCTGTGTCTTCAGCTACAACAAAAGAGAGTTCATGTACATTTATTCCTTTCCCTTTCAGTATTTCTACTTTCTGAGGCAAAGGCAGTAGCTGGAACTGCTTCGGCAAGTTTCCGGCCCAAACATTTGCTCCTCCCCAACAAGAAACGAGCAACAGTACTGTCAAGGTCTTTATTATTTTTATAAACATATCTTATTCTGTCTTTTATAATTTCGGCATATTAAATCTTTTTATCTCTGCGTCTGTATGCTCCCTATTCATTATTTCTCTTATTTTTTCCACTATATCAGGATGATATCTGGCTATATTCGTTTGCTCGCGTGGATCCAAACTTAAGTCATAAAGTTCGATTGCTTTATTACCTTTAAACAGGTTTGGAATAAACGCCTTCCATTTACCCATACGAACTGCTTTCTGCCCATCTAAATCAGGATATTCCCAATATAGAAACTCATGCTTTTGTTGTTCTCGTGATTTTCCCAGCATTTCCGGCAAAATGCTGACACCATCCGTTGGAGGAGATGGAAGACCAGCTATTTCACAGAAAGTAGGCATCATATCCCAAAAAGCAGAGATTAGCTCACTATGACTATTGGCCTTTACCTTTTTCGGCCAGGAAACAATCAATGGAGCCCGGACCCCACCTTCCCGCAAAGAACATTTCACCCAACCCATATCATTTCTGAAAGGCTTGGCACTATCAAACCATGGAGAATCGGAACCACCGTTAAATGTCGGTCCGTTATCGCTCGTGAACATGATAATCGTGTTTTCATAAATACCCTGCTTCTTCAGTTCTGCAATTAAGCCACCTATCTGTTCATCCCAATGGCTGACCATCGCTGCATAGGTAGCACGGGGATACCGGCAGGGAAAATAACCTTTACTACCCACGTAGGGTGTTTCATCACCAAACTTATTGACGTAGTATTTCACCCAGCGTTCCGGAGCCTGGAGGGGAACGTGCGGAACCGGGGTAGTCCAAAACAAGACAAAAGGCTCGTCCTTTGAACGGTCTATGAATTGAATAATTTCCTCATACATCAGATCAGGAGAATAAGCCTTCTGAGTATATTTAGCATAGCTTTTTTCATTCTTCGGATCTGCTCCCTTATCCAGGGGAGTGTTAGGCACGGGATGAACATCATTAGGAAGATATTCGCGGTGTTCATTTCTGTAGAGAAACGGAGGATAATAAGTATGTGCCTGACGCTGGCAATTATACCCATAAAAAAAATCAAACCCCATTTTATTCGGGGTGCTTACAGAACCGGGATAACCTAATCCCCACTTTCCAATACAGGCGGTAGTATATCCCGCCTTTTTCATCATGGCAGGAATCATCACCGTAGTAGCAGGAACGGGCGCCTGCCCTTCGAGGGTAGAGTCGGCAAGCATTGCCTCATGGCTCCAGACATTACCACGAGATGCCAGTTCCTCATTTCCACGGATATAGGCATGTCCGGTATGCAGTCCGGTAAACAGTACGCAACGGGATGGAGCGGATACGGCAGTGCCCGAATAATGATTGACAAACGTCATTCCACTCTTTGCCAAAGCGTCAAGATTAGGAGTTTCGATAAGCTGCTGACCATAGCAGCCCAATTCGGCACGCCCCAGGTCATCTGCAAGAATATAGATGATATTAGGTTTGTGTGGTGTTTTGGCTTTCGCCTGTGCACTCCCTAAAACGGGGAATGCACACGCAAAAGTGCTTATTTTTAATATTAAGTTAGTAGAATTCATTGTTATAAGATTAGTTGATTACAAGTCCTCGGGAGACATGATAGTATACTTATATATCTCAAGCTCTGCCAAAGCGAAATAAGGAATTCCATCTGTTGTTTCCGTCACCTCAAACCATACCCAACGCACAGGAGCCTTTGCCTGAACGATTTCGGAAGTATATATAGTGCTCACTGTTCCCGGCAAATCGGTATAAGAGGCCAGCAGGGTAGCTCCTCCTTTACTGATATCGACTGAATTGCCATCTACGAATTTTACTCCGTCGAAGAATGCTTCCGGGTCATAGCCAGTGCTGCCATATACATTCAGTGTTTTCCATGAGCGGTCGTTGGCACGATTGCTATTGGTCGACTTGAATGAGAACGCACTGAACTCTTTCCCCAAATCAATAACGATATAATGAGGTAATGCAACAGGTGTCTGCCATTGTGAATGGAAAAAAGTAGCCACGTCACCGTCTATCAAGGCAGAAAGCGGACGCGTTGTAAAAGGTGCATTGGTATACATAGCCGATACATTCAAAGGAATCACCTCTGGATTGGAGTACGTAGGCAGCGCGCTTTCCGCCTGAGCGGAAATGGTAAAGACGTTTCCTCCCGTATTTCCCTCGTTGTAGGTCTGTATTTTAAAGTCAATCTCACCATACCTATGCAGCAAATTATCCACCAGAAGAGAACTTGCAAAGGTGCTGATTTGCTTCCGGTATACTTTCCCCGTCTCAGGAATGGTATAATTTACTTCCACATATTTCAGGTTCTCGTCTTCAGGAAGAGTCCAGCTAAGTGTGATACTTCCGGGGCCAGGGGTAGCTTTTATATCTGTGATATCTGAAGGGAACGGATAATTATTCCCGTCCTCCGAGCATGACATAAGCCCGCAAACACCACTGAGTATGCATATTACAACAAATAGTATTCTTTTCATATTCTATAAACTTTTAATATTTAGGATTCTGTACCATATTCGGATTCTTATTTATTTCTGCACTCGGTATGGGCAACAGGTATTGCCGGGGAGCGTCAAATCTGCGTTGGTCCGGCAGTTCTATGATTTTTGCAAAATCCTGAAGGGTGGTGGCATTAATATCAAGCCCTCTCACCGGGACGTTGAAATAGATATCTCCGAGTTTCCAACGGCGGATATCCCAAAAGTTATGGTTTTCCTGATAAAGCTCAATCATACGTTCCTGACGAACAATATTGGTAAGCTGACCGTTTGGTCCTCCTTTCCCATCCGAATAATCCGAGAATGGATGTTTGGCATTCGCCCAGCTATCCTTGACAGCCGGAAGCCCTGCACGTTTCCTTACCAAATCCAGATAGGGCATTCCTTTTGCCGGATAACCTTCTTTATCATACCCCATGCTTCTGCATAATTGAGATAAAGTTCCGCCAGACGAATCACAGGCCAAGGAAATTCGTAATTATTTTCCTTACCACTTTCGGCTGCTGCCTGTCCGGGATGTACCGCTTTTTATTCAGATACCCGGTCTTCGAATAGTTATTCGTACGGTCATCATAGAGTCCGCAGTTTTCATTCTTCAGGAATCCGGTAAGCCACTTCTTCCCTCCTGCACGTTTGGCATTAAAACTGGCTGCATATGCATCTTTTTCCTTCTCAGTCAGACATTCAAAATATCCATTCTGAAAAGCTACCCATGCATAAAAACGAGGTTCGCGGTCGAGGTGCATACGCAAAGTCTGTTTACCAGCTTCTGCAAATTCCATCCCTTCCGGTATGGTTACAATGTCGAGCCGGTTGGGGTAATCAAATTCGGGATCTTCATCAACAGGCAAACCGTTCTTGGTGTAGAAACGGTCAATCATGGTCATCGTAGGTGCTATTCCGTTCCATCCGCCTCCTTTCAGCCAGGGAATAGATTTACGCTGGATACTTAGCGGACCGGCTTTTCTGGTTTCTGCAAAAATCACTTCCTACAGTTGTCTTTATCCATAAAAAAAACGCAGGGTACGGATGAGCTGATCCTTGGGTTCCGGCAAACTGGAGAAAGTGCCTGGCTGCATTTCATATAGTGAATAATTCTTTTCAGCAAGCTGGATAGCTTCCCAGGCCGCATCCGCTGCTATTTTCCATTTATTAGGATCATAAGTCAGGTTCATCAGCAATGTACCGTCATGGTTCTTGAAATCACTGTAATCACTATTTCCATTGAAAAGAGGCGAAGCCGCATAAAGTAACAAACGTGCTTTGAATGCTTTGGCTGCCGTAGAAGTGGCAAGTCCATATTCGTTTCCTTCCCGTGTTTCTGGGAGCCGTGCCGCCGCATCGTCAAACAGGCCGGCAACCCGCCACACATTCATCATAAGGCATCCGCGAAGATAATTCTCTCGTGGCGTATCGAACTTGGGAGTTTCTTTCACCAGAACAGTCGGGCCGTAGCATTTCATCAAAAGCAGATGAAAATAAGCAATCAGGAAATCTGCCTGTGCCGTGTAATCTTCAATCACAGCCGGGTCCATACCAGGAACTGTATTGATGTTCTCTTTCAATAAATAACATTGGCGAATGCCCTGAAACAAAGTGTTCCAATAGCTTAAAATTGTATTGTTGGAATCGTAGTTACCTTCTGCAAATTTCACGTATGCACACTGATTAAAAGGACTGATCGTTTCGTCACCGGTAAAATCCAGACAGTCATCCACATAATTGGACTGAGGAAGATATCCGTAACATGAGTACAAGTATTTCTCCGCTGCTTTAGGATTGGTAAACACATCCTTTTCCGTAGGTACCTCATTGGGGACAATGTCCAGGTAGTCGCAGGAGTTCAGAGATACTGCCACAAATAAGATACTGAGAATATATTTAAATGTCTTTTTCATAATACATCACTTTTATTTGTTGTTAAATGTCATCTGAAAACCGATATTGAATACACGTTGTGTCGGATATTTTAGTCCGCTTCCTCCTCCTTGTTCAGGGTCCCATAGGTCGAACTTGGAGAATGTCAGCAAGTTGTTTCCACTGACATATAGACGCATATTCTTAAAAGTATATCCTATTTCCGCATTTTCAGCTTCAGGAAAGCGCCATCCCTCATCCAGTAATCGGACGTTTTAGTATTGTTCTCATTTGTATTTCTTGATAAGCGCGGATAACCGGCACCACTATTCTGATTATCCGGTGACCAATGGGCATCTGCTACCCATTGAAGTACATTACGTAATGAACTGTTCCCGAAAGGATGGAAATCACTGATAAACAGAGATGTCTTAGCTACTCCCTGAAAGAAGAATGAGAAATCCAGATTTCTCCACTTGAATGAAGGACCGAAACCATACACAATCTCCGGAACGGTCGGATTGCCCAGCCACACCCAGTCATCAGTATTGATGATTTCGTCATCATAACCACGTATCTTCGATATATTTTTATATTTGATATCTCCGGCTTTAACTAATTGTCCCAATTGCTGATTATAATTATCAGCTTCGGCCTGATCTATAAACAGTCCGTCCGAAAGATATCCCTTTACGACATTCATACTTACACCTACTCTCGACTGAAAAGGAAACGCAGGGGATTCATCGCAGGCAACAATTTCATTATGGGCATACGTGAATGTTCCTTTGAAATTGACGAAAAAGTCCTTGCCCAGCTTCTTATCATACCCCAGAGATAAATCAATTCCCTGATTTTTCATTTTCGCCAGATTACCGTATACGGCAGTGGTAGCGGTTCCCAAATAGTTGGGAATAGTGGCTTGTTGCTGGAAAATGTTCTTTCTGTTTTCCCGGAAATATTCTACTGTGAAATTCAGCGAACGAAACAGTTGTACATCCATCCCGACATTGAACTTTGCTCCTACTTCCCATGTGATACCTTCATTGGCATAGCGATTATAGGTAGGTCCATTCTGAGTATAATTCTGTCCGAGGCCGGTAGTGTACCCCTTACCGCCGAGATTGATTTGTGACATATAAATAAAACGCGCCCCGCCAATCTGGTCGTTACCTACCAAACCATACGAAGAACGTAACTTAAGTCTGGATACAGTGTTTCTCAGAGGTTCAAAAAAGCGTTCTTCACTGATATTATAACCCACTGCGATAGAAGGGAAAAGTCCGAAACGATGTCCCTTGGCGAAATTCTCAGAACCGTTGTAGCCGACATTCGCCTCAAGCATATACTTCTGGTCATAAACATAAGAAGCACGTGCCGCAATTCCTTGTTTACGCTGGGGAAGTGAGTTTATCACATTATTTCCCGGTGTGTTATTCACCAGTTCGTCCTGATTGTACAGCAACATAGCGCTGACGTCATGTTTTCCAAAAATACGGCTATAATCTATCATTGCTTCCAGATACACCCGGCGATTTCCTGAATTAGAGCTGGTAATACCCAGTGTGGTAGCCACTTCTTCTCCGATGCGACTGGTGTTATAGTCGTAGCTTCCATCTTCATTCTGGGTATAATCGGTAATCATGAACTTGTTCCAGTTTGAGGTACGCGCATTGTTTGTCTTAGCCCAGTTCTTAAAAGAAGCCAGTGCCTTAAAGCGTAATCCCTTGGTGATGAAATTCAATTTCTGCTCGTACTCAAGCGAAGCGATAACCGTACTTTCAAAATAATCATTATAGTTTGTTGTCGCCTGTGCCACAGGATTGAGGTAGTTACCAACCAAACGTTGCGTGCTGCCCCATTTCACATAGTTAGTTACCCCGTCGGGTTCAAAAAAAACCGGAAATTCTACGGGAGAAGTATCCATGGTGTTTGCAAAGATGCTATTCATACCCATATTAGGCTGTATACCATCCCGCAACTGCACATTGAGCCGAAGCGATAACCTGGCACTCTTACTCAAACTGGCATTGATATTGTTCTGAAAGTTATAGCGCATAATGTTGATATTGTTATTATAAGAGAAGAAGTCCTTAGAACGGTTCTTAAGCATACCATCTTCGTGCACTACTGTTATACTGGAGAAATAGTTCACCCGTTTCCCACCTCCCCGGATATTGAAATGGACTCTTTCTGTAAAAGAGGTATTTTTGAACAGCTCATTATACCAATTGACATCCGGGAAAACATAAGGATTCAGTCTGGCTCTTGTCCCGGCAATCTTGTCGGCAGTATAAGGCACATCTCCGCTTCCGTCATTGGCGACAGCTTCGTTGAATAATTCCATATAAGTGGCCCCGTCTACAAACTTCGGAACGCTGGTAGGTTGTTTCAATTGTCCTTCGATACGAAAATTGATGATAGGCCGGTCGATGTTGTACCCGGATTTGGTAGTGACAATCATCACACCGTTTGCACCACGACTACCATACATGGCAGTAGCTGTAGCATCCTTTAAGATTGAAAAACTTTCAATAATTTCAGGATCAAGGTTATTCAGGTCACTTGCCGATATCTGTACACCATCTAAAACAATCAAGGGATCGGTCACCTCACTCATAGTAGCAATTCCCTGATCCAAAGTTTGATCCGTCTACCGGGCTGTCCAGTCCGCTGAACAGCAACAACACCTGCCAACCGACCGGCAAAGCATTTGAAAGACTTGTCACAGGGACTTTCAAGTCAGCCGGACGAACCGACTCAACCAGAACCCACCATACTTGCTTTCTTCTGCCCTGTACCGTAGGCAGTAACCACCACTTCTTCTATCTCCTTCACGGACTCCTTCAATGTGATGGTAATATTAGAGCGGTTCCCAACCTCTACTTCCTGAGTGATGTATCCGATAAATGACACTTTGAGGGTAGCCTTGCCTGGAAGGAACCGTAATAGAATACAAGCCGTCGACGTCGGTAATCGTGCCTGCATCTGTCCCCGCTACTTGTACCGATGCACCGATAATGGCTTCTCCATGCTCATCTTTCACCAGACCTACCACCGTTCTTTTCCCTGTTGCTGGGCTTTGGGTGTAGATTCTTTTACGTTTTTCAGAATAATTTGCCGGTCATTGATTTCATAGTTGACAGATAATCCCTTCAATAATAAATCCAAAACCTGGTCAACTCGTTTATCCTTAACTTTGATATCTACTTTCTTGCTATTATCAAGCACTCCGCCATAATAAAGAAAGACAAATTCGCTTTCCTTTTCAATATGCTGTAAGATACTTTTTATGGGAGTATTATAAAACTCAAATGTGAATTTTTTATCTTGCACATATTTTGATTGTGCATAAGCTGATATTGATATTGGTATACATAAAAAGACTGTAAAGAGTATGATTTTTGATAAATTAGTAATCATACCCACATTAATCTGATTGTTTTTCATAACTTTGTGGAGTTTAAGATTAACCATTATAAATGGTTTAATTATTTTGCAATTATAAGCCGGATAGTACTGCAATATTATCCGGTTTTTTTGTGTTTTTCTTATGTCATAGGCTTTATCATTTTAGTGGATTAAATCTAAGTTATCATTCTCGCTTTTCTATATAGAATCCGGTTTCTATTTCTTTGTAACGAATGGGGGCTGTCACCGATATTCGCCGCAATATTTCGGTAAGCGGATAGTTCAGATCCAAGTTACCATACATTGGCAATTCTTTAACAACAGGATCAACAGAGATATGAATATCGAAATAGCGTTCCAGCTTCTGCAACACATTTCCCAGCGGTTCCGCGTTCAACACCAGCAATCCTCGTGTCCATGCAATATAATCAGAAGCTACGACGCTGTGTTTACCTTTGATGTTTCCTTCACATATAGTCCCCAATTCATTAGGCGCAAGTAGTATTGTCTTTTTAGAAGAATCTTTAAGCTTTACAGAACCACGAAGCAAAACTACTTCTGAAACCGAATCCTCACTATAAGCATTAACATTGAATGCCGTACCCAAAACTTCTACTTCAAAACGCGTTGTTTTCACAATGAAAGGAGCCGACTCATCACGTCGTACATCTATATATATTTCTCCATCAGCAAATATTTCTCTCCGTTTTCCAGAAAAAGAACGTGGATATACTACCCGACTACCAGAGTTGATATGCAAAACAGAACCGTCTGCCAACTGTAACTGAGTATGCTTACCTCTAGGTACTATGAGCTGATTGTATTGACTGGCCTGGTCCGACTCCCCGTCACATTTCTCTGATACTTTTTCCTTATCTACTAAAATCGATCCATCAGCCGAATAAGTTACATTAGTAGCTTTTTTCAGTGAGAGAACTTTCTGAGATGACATAATCAGTTGAATTTCATCTACCGAACTCTCCACTTTTGCCAATCTGGATGCTACATCCGAAATATCGTTTTCTCCTTTAAAATTATTAACGATTGCAAGTCCGAATACTAACAGCAGAACAGCAGCAACCGAAACGGAGATTGCTATCCTGAAAGAGTGCCGGCGCCGGTCAGCTCTGGCAGTCACAGCAATCTTTCTGCTAACAGAGTCCCACATCCTATTTATCTCATCGGCAGATGGTTCAACTTCCTGAGCTTTGAAATAGAAAATAAGTCCTCTGATAATACGATATGTTTTATGTTTATTATCCATTTTGTACCCATTTTATAATTAATACGGTATTATTGAAAAATACTACTCACTTTTCTGAATAAAATTTCAGAAAATCTGTTTTTAATAATAAGTCCGGATATAAGAAAGCACCGGAAGGATTCAGAAGTACTTGTAACAGTCTTGTTGTTAGATAATTCCAGCTTTTAAGAGGAATACTATCATCAAACTGTCATTTTTCATCAGACTGCGTAGTTTTATCAATGCCCGGCTCACTAAATTCATTGACGACTGCACATTGATATTCATTATCTCTGCTATTTCTTTGTGAGACAGCTCTTTGACGAAACGAAGGTACAGAATTGTTTTTTGATTGGAAGGCAGGGAAGAGAGAGCTTTTAAAAGTTGTTTGCTTAACTGCATATCCTCATCATTCTTTAAGAATAGCTGCTCAAACAAGTCATGTGATTCTGAAATATGGAAAGCAAATTCATCCAAACTTGTTGTTTCTTTCGATAAGAGCAGATTATCGTACAAGGTATTACGTAACGCCCTCAACAGGTAGGCACGGGGACTAACTGCCTGGGAAAGCTCTTTACTCTTATGTAATTTTACAAACACATCTTGGATACAATCTTTGGTCAGTTCTATGTCCTGACAGAATTTCAAACCATAATTAAGTAACAGCGCATAATGTCTTTTGTATAATATTTCTAATGCACGTAAGTTACCTTCAATTAATGAAGACCATAATGTCATATCATCCATTTCATTGAAGTTCATTTTAATTTTATGTCTTTTTTGGGTTTGTATTAGAATTAAAGGTAAATTATTACGAAACGAAATATATAATTAAAAAAGGAAGTATAAATAAATACCAATTCACCCCACTCCACAATATTTGCAGAGGGGGTAAAATTGGCTTCTCAGTTTATCTTATTAATAGTTTTCTTTCTTAACCTCGAAATAAGCCTGCGGATGCAAACATGCCGGGCAAACTTCGGGAGCTTCCTTACCGATTTCGATATAACCGCAGTTACGGCATTGCCATACCACTTCGCCTTCTTTAGCGAATACGGTCATATTTTCGATGTTGTTCATGAAAGCCAAGTATCTTTCTTCGTGGCCTTTCTCGGCGATTGAGATATTGCGGTACATAGCGGCAATCATCGGGAAACCTTCCTGTTCTGCCACATCAGCGAAATGAGGATAATCCAGTGACCATTCTTCATGTTCGCCGGCAGCGGCAGCGCGAAGATTTTCGAGTGTATTACCGATCACACCGGCCGGATAGCTGGCAGTAATTTCTACCATACCACCTTCCAGGAACTTGAACATACGTTTAGCGTGTTCCTTTTCCTGATCAGCTGTTTCTGTGAAGATTGCTGAAATTTGTTCGTAACCTTCTTTCTTTGCAACACTTGCAAAATAAGTGTAACGCATTCTTGCCTGTGATTCTCCTGCAAATGAAGTCAGCAGATTCTTCTCTGTCTGGGTTCCTTTAATGCTTTTAGTCATAATTCTAATCTATTTTAAAATTGGTTATTACCAAACGTAACTTGTCGTACTATTTATAACGCAAATATAAGCGATTTGTTCGTAATAAGCTCCCTTTTCTTAATGAATAAAAACTATCGATTCATAGATAAAACCTATCAACAATCAAATAGCATGTTGCTAAACATACTTATCTCGATTATTTTGCGTAATTTTGCAACCTCTACTTTGCAAAAGAGCAAATTATATATAATAATTCACAGAAATGAAGTTATTTGAATTTAAACCCAAATTGGTTTCTTGTTTAAAGAATTATTCGAAAGAAACGTTTATGGCGGACCTGATGGCAGGCGTCATTGTCGGTATCGTAGCACTTCCACTGGCCATCGCCTTCGGTATTGCTTCGGGAGTATCGCCCGAGAAAGGTATTATCACCGCTATTATTGCCGGATTCATCATCTCTCTGCTGGGAGGAAGCAAAGTCCAGATCGGCGGACCGACAGGAGCTTTCATTGTGATCATCTACGGCATCATCCAGCAATATGGCGAAGCCGGACTGATTGTGGCGACGCTTATGGCAGGTGTTCTCCTTATATTATTAGGAGTGTTCAAGCTCGGAGCCGTTATCAAGTTTATTCCGTATCCCATTATCGTCGGTTTCACCAGCGGTATTGCCGTTACCATTTTACTACGCAGATTGCCGATATCTTCGGACTGTCCTTCGGAGGTGAAAAGGTACCGGGGACTTTGTCGGGAAATGGATGATTTATTTCCGTCATTTCGATACCGTGAATTGGTGGAATACCATCGTAAGTATTATCAGCATCATTATCATTGCAATCACTCCCCGGTTTTCTAAAAATTCCCGGATCGCTGATTGCTATTATTGTAGTGACAGTGGCCGTCTATCTGATGAAAACTATGGCGGAATAGATTGCATTCCGACCATCGGTGACCGTTTCACCATTAAGTCAGAATTGCCGGATGCCGTTGTACCGGCTTTGGATTGGGAAGCTATCAAAATCTGTTTCCGGTAGCTATCACTATTGCAGTGCTGGGAGCTATCGAATCACTTTGTCTGCCACCGTAGCCGATGGTGTGATAGGAGACCGTCATGATTCCAACACGGAACTAATCGCACAGGGTGCGGCAAATATCGTAGCGCCATTGTTCGGAGGTATCCCCGCTACCGGAGCTATTGCCCGTACGATGACGAATATCAACAATGGAGGTAAGACACCGATTGCAGGTGTTATCCATGCGATTATCCTTCTTCTGATTCTTCTTTTCCTGATGCCCCTTGCACAGTATATTCCGATGGCTTGCCTTGCCGGAGTACTGGTCATCGTATCTTATAATATGAGCGGCTGGCGCGTCTTCAAGGCTTTACTGAAGAATCCGAAGTCCGATGTCACCGTACTGCTGATCACTTTCTTCCTGACTGTTATCTTCGACTTGACAGTTGCCATCGAAGTAGGACTGATCATCGCCTGCGTACTCTTCATGAAACGTGTCATGGAAACTACTGAAATCTCCGTCATTACGGATGAGATCGACCCGAATAAAGAATCGGATATCGCCGTCAATGAAGAAAACATCATGATCCCTAAAGGAGTGGAAGTATATGAGATCAACGGCCCTTACTTCTTCGGTATCGCTACAAAGTTCGAAGAAACGATGGCGCAACTGGGAGACCGTCCGAATGTGCGCATCATCCGTATGCGTAAAGTTCCGTTCATCGACTCCACAGGTATTCATAATCTGACTACACTTTGCGAAATGTCGCAGAAAGAAAAGATTACCGTCATTCTTTCCGGAGTCAATGAGAAAGTATATAAGGTGTTGGAGAAATCCGGATTCTATGAATTGCTGGGAAAAGAAAATATCTGCCCGAACTTCAAGGTAGCGCTGGACAGAGCGGAAGAAGTCATGAAATAAAGAGATTCCAACATAAAGAAAGAGCCATTTTAATCCCGAAAAGCAGGAGATAAAATGGCTCTTTTTTATTTTAAGAGAGGGATTACCACTCCACTAAACTTTTAAAAACAAGCCACGTTTATACATCATTCTCAACAGGAAGAAAAGAATAAGATAGTTAGCAAAAGTAAGCCATACGGGATAATAATCTCCCATGTATTGTTTCAGTCCGTAACTGACTGAATCAGCAATGCAACGGAAGTTCACCACTTCGCCCAACAGATAAGCCGTGATGGAATTCATACCATACACTTTCAGCCAGTTCAACCCGCGGCTGTGTCCTTTATAGTCAATCCAATAATAAAATAATGCCATCAACAGAAAGCAATAACCACCGGATAGTAATGTCATACTACCTGTCCACAAACGCTTAATGATGGGCATCTGCAAACTCCAAAGCATCGCCAGCCCTACTAAAAGCACACCAATGACCGACAGAGTCTGTACCACCTTTTTACGATTCGCTTTCCCTTCTTTCATAATCTTTCCGGCAAAAGCTCCGAGCATGACAGTCACTCCGAATGTCAGACTGCTCCATATCCATGTGTAATTATAATAAGGTGAAAAGCTCCACGTTCCGTCCTCATTCCAAAAAACACCATCTCTGAAACGACCTAAGACCCATCTGTCCACCTGTTCGGCAAAATTTCCAGCCGGTGTGAAGTCACCCAAAAATGTCATGGGAATCCAGTATATGAAAAGCAACAATAAAGTAATTCCTATCTGCCACCTGAATGAAAAATGTAACTGAATGACTGCCGCAATAAAATAGCCGACAGCAATAGACTGCAAAGTATTTGAATAGAGATAAATATGTCTGCTGTCCAGTCCAAGCAGATTTCCCTGAACAATCATTCCGAAAATAAACAGCAGAAACACCCGCCTCAGAATCCTCCGATAGACGGGCCAGTAACTGCCGGACATACCGACGTACTTTGACAGTGAAAACGGCATCGAAGCACCTGTCATAAAGAGGAACAACGGCATCACAAGATCCCAGAAACGGAATCCCTCCCACACTTCATGATCAAACTGATAAAGGATATCATTGAGAAACGGCAAGTTCAACTGTCGTGCCAATGCCGCAAACACCGGCTGAAAGAAGACTAGAAGAAATAGATCAAAACCCCGAAGAATATCCAAAGAAGCAAGTCTGGATGTGTTATTCTCTGATAATTTACTCATAGTATTAACAAATTCATATTATTATTCAGTTATTGTCTCATCAAAAACATATGCTGTAAAGCGTCTTAATACAAATATATTCAAAACTTCTTTCCCCTGCAAGTACCTCGGAAAGGAAATGAATCATTGGAATAGAAGCTAAGTTAGAGTAAATCGACCAAAATCTGTCAGAGAATGACTAAATAGTATTATTCCATATTCAAATTAGGTTGTAATTTTGCCCTAGACCTAAGTGAAGTATTTGTCAAATCCTAATTAATAAAACAATAGTATGAAAAAACATTTTCTGATTTTTACAATCTCTCTTCTATTTTTCTCGCTTGCACAAGGCAAAGTGAAGCTCCCTGCCATGATGGGAGATCATATGGTACTCCAACAAAACAGTTCCGTTAAGCTATGGGGATGGGCAGACGGCAAAAAGGTGACTGTCACCACCTCTTGGAATAACCGTACTTATAAGGTATCGACAGACGATGAGGGAGCATGGCTGGTCAAAGTGGATACTCCTGCCGGAAGTTTTACTCCTTATTCTATTACCATCAGTGACGGAACCCGGGTCACGCTATCGGATATATTAATAGGGGAAGTATGGATATGCTCCGGTCAGTCTAACATGGAAATGACCATGAAAGGAAACATGGGACAACCCATCGACCATTCGCTGGAAACTCTTCTGAACGCAGGCAACTACCGCGACCGTATCCGTTTTATCACTGTCCCCCGAACCAAAGGAGTGAAAGAACGGACAGACTTTGAAGGAGCGAAATGGGAAGTTTCTTCGCCCGAAACCACTATGGATTGCAGTGCCGCAGGTTACTTCTTTGCCCGACAACTGACGGAAACGCTTCATCTCCCCGTAGGACTGGTCATCAACAGTTGGGGAGGGTCACGAATCGAGGCATGGATGACAGAAGAAACGCTCGCCTCCGTGGAAGGCGCAAATATAGAGGCCGCCAAAAATCCAAAGTTAGATACGAATAGCCGACTGCAATGTCTGTATAATATCATGTTACTGCCTGTGAAAAACTTTACGGCACGCGGATTTCTATGGTATCAGGGAGAGTCGAATCTATTCAACTATCAGATCTATGCTCCGATGATGACCGCAATGGTCCAGCTTTGGAGAAATGTATGGGAAGCACCGGATATGCCTTTTTATTATGTCCAGATTGCTCCGCACAAATATGGAAACAGCCGGAATATAAATTCCGCCTTATTGCAGGAAGCACAAATGAAAGCATTACAGACAATCCCCAACTCCGGAATGATTCCTACGATAGATGTCGGCGACGAGTTCTGCATTCATCCTCCTCAGAAAAATGTAGTAGGACTCCGGCTGGCCAATCTCGCACTGACTAAAACATACGGTCTCCATAAATTTCCATCTACCGGACCAATGATGACAAAGGTGGAATATTCCAAGAACAAAGCGATCGTCACGCTCGACAATGCTCCTTCCGGACTGGCACCGGGCAACTGTGAATTGGAAGGTTTCGAGATTGCAGGAGCCGACAAGAAATTCTATCCGGCAAAAGCACGGATTGCAGGTCGCACAAGAAATGGAAGTATGGAGCGATCAGGTCGCCCAACCGGTAGCCGTACGGTATGCTTTCCGTAATTATGTAGGAAACATCACTTTACGCAATACATTAGGGATTGCTGCTTTCCGTTCCGGACAGATACATGGGATGATGTAAAGTAAGAGCTGATTAGCCTCTGTGCAGGGTATATATGCCCTGTGTACAGGAGCTATATATCCAACGCGCAGGAGCTATATATCCAATATGTTGGGCATATAGCTCCTGTATATTGAATAATAGTCCTTTTCAATACACTATATTTTATTCATTCCTGCACAGTTTTGAACTAATAGAATAAAGATTACTATCTAATAGAATGATTCTCACTTCATAAAAGAGTATTCAAATGAAGAAATCCCTAACCAGATTAAATATGGGTAGCAGACTGAAGGACTGCTTGTGAAATAATCCTTCCGTCTGTCTCCCAAAAGGATGCCAATAGTTCCCCACAGGCATCCTCTTTTATTATATATCAATGATTTACACGAAACACATTCTAGAATGAATGCATTCTCAGTTGCTTATCAACCAACATTCCGTCTTTCAGATTCAGATCAAACTTCACTTTACGTTTCGCTTTCAATTTCAGAATAAAGAGTTCTTCCGAACCTTCAAAGCCTCCTGTTTTCCCATATTGACGAAAGTAGGATAGAGAGATTTCACACCATTCGTATGCAGGCGGTCATAAGTCAGATTTTCCATTGCTTTCATATTCAGCGGTTCCACGCCTACAAATTCATAGTCGCTCTGATCATAAGGCAAAGCAAAGCTAAGTGCATTAACCGAACGCAGATCATTACCTTTCACACGGATTTCAACGATTTCATCCTTCTGGTACTGCTTCTTCGGAGTGCTGATAGACAGAGAGCCGGATACTTTCTCCGTAGCTTTCCTGTCGACACCGCCGTTGAGCTGAGTGGCTACGACAGAAATATCATAAGCATCTATCAAGTCATTCATGTTGATATCGCCTTTGCTGATATAACCTTCAAAGTCTGAGTCGCCACGACGCAATCCGGTATAGTTCATATAAGAAGTCAGGTCATTGCGGTCGATCTTGCCATCATTGTTGATGTCGCCTTGCAGGTAGCTTGCCGTTCCCGGTACTTTGAATACGTAGATCTCACGACCTGAACCGTAGTTTCCTACACCTGCCGTAACGTTCAGTTTGATGTAACGTGCACTTGGACGCTCTGTGAAAGTAAATACTTTTACATCACCATTCCGCTGCCATTCGAATGCTCCGGCTTCCGTCCAGTTTTCTTTGTCCATACTGTAAGATACCGTTCCTTTCAGCAGTGTACCGTTGCCGGCATCCGCACGGGGCAGATAATGGAACTTATCCAGTTGGTTAACTGTTTTGAGGTCGATAACCAAATCCAATGGTATGGAGTTAACATTATACTTCGTATGCCAGGTATCTCCCGATTCGGAGAAGTTGAACAATCGGTCTACACCGAATCCTCCCTGCGATGCGGCAGTCGATTCGCCTCCAATGCCACGAATAGCAAATTCCAGCGGATTAGTCTTCGTTTTCACCTGAATCTCTGCCCATTCGGACACACCGTCTTTGTTGACAGCACGCACTCTGAATGCGTAAGGAGTATCCGCTTTCAGATCTTCAAACAGTAAGTGAGTATCCCGGATAGTCGTATAAAGCATTCCGTTAAATTCAATCTCATAGTAATCGGCATTGGGTACTTTGTCCCAAGTCGGTTGCAGGTATATGCTTCTCTGTTCTGCTCGCTTACCTGAGCGTTTTGCGGTGCAGACAGAGTTCCGGTGCTTACCAAGTTCCGGTCGGCCGGTTCAAAGCGGAAACCTTCCACGTCCAGTTCGATACGATTGGCGGTAACGTCGGTGCTTCCCAGTTTGATGTGCAACAGCGGATTCTTTGTGATAACCACTTTCTCAAATTCACTTCCTTTGGTTGCAAACTTATTCAGATTGGGGTTTCTTCGTACCAGAATACGTTTTCTCCATTCAGAAGTTCCGCTGCCGTGCTTACTTCCGTCAGTTTTACTTTCTTGTTGTTGATTCTTGCAGTCAGTTTCTTTGGTTTCTCCGTGACGTTGATGCGCAGTTCCGTCTTTTATCTTTACAAAACCATCGAAACTTCCGGCTGTGGGATGAATGGTGATAGTCACACGGTTCTTTGCGTCTACGTTCGATTCGATCAGAGTAGATACCGATTTCTCCTGACGGTAGGCTTCCGTCACACCGTCGTCGTCATATTCTACGGTTGCAGTATGGCGGTTCGGATAAAATTCATAAATGCGAAGTGAGGGGTCTATTTCGCTGACATTATTGTTAGGTTGTGTCATCGGAATAATAGCGCCGTTTTTTACAAATACGGGTAACTTCCAGACCGGAGTATCGAAGTTGCTGAGAATACGGTTGCCTTCGTATTTCTCTCCGCTGAAATAGTCTATCCAAGTGCCTTCGGGCAGATAAATTCCATTGCGGATATCATTGCCCTCTTTATCAGCTTTCGTATTCTGATAGACAGGGGCTACGAGAAAGTCAGTACCATACATATATTGGTAGCGGGTAGCCGTTCCGTATGTATATTCATTCGGATAGTCGAGGAACATGGCACGGATGAGAGGCATACCATCGACCGCTTCACGGGCAAAGCTATACGTGTAAGGCATCAGTTCCGATTTCAGTTTGAGATACATGCGGTTTATGGATGTAGCTGGTTCGCCTAAAGCATGGGGGTACTTTTCGTTGGCGCCCCAGCCATCCATATTCAACTGCATGGGGGTAAATGTTTTCCATTGGAAATCACGTATATTGACTGCCGCATTCCTTCCACCAAAGATACCGTCCATATCCGAGCAGATATTCGGTTGACCGGACAGACCGGAACCTATATAAGTAGGGATGTGAAAACGGATATATTCCCATTCGCCTCCGGTCTGGTCGCCCGACCAGATGCCGGCATAGCGTTGTGTGCCTGCCCAGCCGTCCAGTGAAATGATAAAGGGACGGGCATCATTGCCATAATAAGGCATAATATGTCCTACGTCCGCCACTCCGTTCAATCCGAAGGAATAGCCGGCTCCTACCCATGCCACGTCGGTTTTGAGTACACGCACACCGGCATCACGGACTTCTTTCACGATGTCACGTTGCAACAAGGCGCTTACACCTTCCTTCGGGTGCAGGTCCGACTGTGTCCAGAGTCCTATTTCCACTCCGTTCTTGCGGGCGTAGTCTCCCAGGCTTTTCAGATTGGCGATGTTGCCGTCCAACGTTTCCGTCTGTCCGTATCCGGCTCCGTAACCGTCGTTCGGCAGTAACCATCCGAGAGGCATATCATAATTCTTGTAACGGTCGATAACGGCACGTGCCGAGAACTGATAATTGTTCTTTTCACCATTCAGAGACTCTTTGATGCCGCCATTGTCTTTCTGGCTTTCTTTATAACGCTTTCCGTCTTCAAAGAGGATTCCTTTCTCGTCTTCCTTCCAGTAGTCACGGTTGTAGGCATTGAGATGTCCTTCGTAAAAACCGAATTTGGGCAACAAAACGGGTTCCCGTCAACTGATAAAAATCATTCAACAGGAAACGACTCCGTCGTTGACCATATAGAAAATATCAAGGTAAGAAGAATTGTGAGACAGTTTCACTATGTTTTCTCTGTTGCTCCAAAGTCGTATTCACCTTTCCGGAATGTGTACCACATCATTCCGTAACCATTGGTAGACCAGTAGAAAGGGCAGGGGAGGCCACTCCGCCATCCGTCCAGCTATTCTGATTTTCGATAGCAATGACTTTGCCTTTATGAGAGAAACGTCCGTTTTGCACACCGCCTCCGTAGAAGTATTCTTCGGGATTCTCCTTTAAGGTTACAGTTACTTCTTTAGGACCGAATACCACCGGAGCGATTTCTTCGATCACACATTTGCCGGTTAACGGATTAAAGACTTTCATCAGTCCGGTCTGCTTATTCAGTTCAATCCGTACTTGGGCGGTGGTGAGGGTGATATATCCATCTTTCTCGTCCACCGAAAGTCCGGAAACTTTGCGTCGGGGCTGGTCTACAAGTATCTGTGCTTCAGGTTTCGCTTTGGGGTCACGGATGATGCCTCCGGAATTGTCCTGAAAGACACGGAAAATATTCTCTCCGTAAAAGTCGATAGTCATCCGTTGCTGGTTCGCGAACAGTACATCAACCGTCGTCGGGTTTATTTTCTCTGCACGAAGGATTCCCGAAGTCTGTTCCTGGCGGACGGATGCCGAAGAAACATCACTCTGATCCGATGCTGCGGATGCCTGTATGGAAGAAAGGGAAATCGGACATAAGAATAAAATGGCGGTAATACGCCTGAGATGTCGTAAAGAGATGGGGGTTTCTTTTTTCATGTTTTTATTTATTTAGTATTAGACATTAAGTGCCTTTGTATATTCTTTTAAAAATGGTATTAACTAATTCAGATGACATACTATAAGATTATTAGTGTCAGATTGTAAAATTACTCGTTTGGTAATAAATACACTTCATCTTTGGGTTACCCTAAATCAGAAGCTGCTTTATTATTATTTATTCACAAATCCCATGAGGATAAGCGGAGGTCAATAGCGTGTCACCTTATTCGTAGTCGATTTCAGATATTCAAAGCGGTTGATCAATTCGCCCAACTTCTTCGGGTATTTGGTTGCTACATTTTCCTGCTGCCCGATATCTTTTTTCAGATTATAGAGCTTATATCCATATCCCAGACCGATAAAGTCTCCGTCTTCCTTGCTATACGGATTATAATAAGGAGGAATCAGCGCCCAGTCACCCTGACGATAGGCGTAATTGAACATTCCTTCAATGACAAGTTCTTCACGTCCTTTCTTGCTCTTGCCCAAAAAGGTGTCCAAGGTATTTTCACTGTCCAGCTTGTCCGGATAAGACTGCCCTAACAAGGCGGCAAAGGATGCCAGCAAATCCATTTGGCAAACGAATGCATCGGAAACCTGTGGTTTAACTGCTGCCGGCCAGCGAAGCATAAAAGGTATACGTGTACCACCATCGAACATACTTGTCTTTCCTCCGCGAAGCGGACCGGCTATCTTATGGTCTCCTACCAGCTCCACCGCATCGTCTTTGTATCCGTCATCCAGTACCGGACCATTATCACTGGTCAGCACGACGATTGTATTTTCAGCCAATCCCAGTTTATCCAGTTCTTTCAGAAATTCGGATACACACCAGTCGGCTTCCAAGATAACATCCCCACGGGGTCCCATCCCCGACTGACCTACAAAACGTTCGTTGGGAACACGGGGTACGTGTGGTTGATGTAATCCGTAATAAAGAAAGAAAGGAGCATCTTTATGGTCATTGACAAATTGCTTCGCCTTGTCCAAAAACAATTCCGCCATTTCCTCATCTTTCCATTGTGCCGCCTTACCACCTTTCTGAAATCCGATACGGGGTACCCCATTGACTATCGAACCGGCATGTCCCACACTCGGGTGCATCCGGAGCAGTTCGGATTATTCTTTCCGGTAGGTTCTCCCGGAAAATTCTGCCGGTAATCCACATACAACGGATCATTGGGGTCTAGCCCCACTACACGTCCGTTTTCGAGAAATACACATGGGACACGGTCGTTCGTTGCTGCCTGAATAAAGGAATAATCGTATCCTATTTCGGCAGCTCCCGGATGTACCTCTTTATTCCAGTCTACTTTACCGTCTCCCAATCCGATATGCCATTTACCTACAGAACCGGTAGCATATCCGGCTTGTTTCATCAACTTGGGTAAAGTAATCTTCTGGGTGTCGATAATTAATGCCGCATTGCCGGGCAGAATTTTTGCATCGGTATTTGTCCAGGGATAAAGACCCGTCATTACGGAATAGCGGCTTGGAGTAGAGGTTGCCGCTGTACAGAAACCTTGTGTGAAACGGATTCCTTCATTCGCCACACGGTCCATGCCCGGTGTGGAAATACGATGGGCACCATAACAACTCAAGTCACCGTATCCCAAATCATCGGCGACGATCAGGATTACATTTGGTTGCTGCTTGTCAGCCGGTCGTTCCTCCGGATGAGCTTGTCCGGCTGTCAGCGTAGCAGGCATTGAAGAAATGCCTGCCAAAGCATAAAAGGCTAAATTCGTGTTTTTCATGTTTTAGTTATTAAAAATTAGGTATGTTATTAATCTAAGGATTTACTTTAAATCTAATCCGATATTCTTGTATCGCCAATGTATCCCTGACTCCTAACGAACTAACGACTTCAGGATTGAATTCGTTAAAGGTCTTACCTCCTTTTTGAATAAGAATAATCTGTATATTCAGATATCTTGTACAATAAATAACATAATTCAATATCCTGATAAGAACCGTATGCTACCCTTACTTCTTTAGTTCTATATCCTCCATTCGGAATAGAAACTCCGGATCATATCTCATAGGATATTTCAGCATTTTAGAATATATCGAATTAATATCACCTTCAAATAGAAAACCTAAACGAGAAAATAAAACTGACTGCCATTCTTTCTACATCATAAACAAATGGGTCATCTTTGAAATCTCACACTATCTTCCGAACAAAAACAAATAGGTATCAACGAATTCTTTATATCCATATTATCCGGAATACCCGGTAGAACAACATTAGAACTATATGCAAATTGCATTATTTTATCCGTATCATAAATTTCCTCTTTGTTCGTAAACATTCTGATATTGGAAACTTTCACTACTTCACTTCCATAAAGGGTTACAGGGAAATCTACTTCATCCTCTTTTTCACATGAAACACATATTATGGACAAAATCCCTATACTTAATATAGCTAAAATATTCCAATTCTTCATTTGAGTATATTTTGAAAGTGTTTTTCGGTATTTTATTTACTAATCAATATCTTATCCATCAATAGGATGCTGTTGCCGGAATTCCCGTTCGCTTTATCAATTCTACAATCCGGTCCAGTTCTTCATGAGTGGCTTTCTGCAGATCATGGTCGGGAGTCTCCCTGTCAATCGTATAGATCATTACCTGACTAGGAGCTATCTCCTTGACTGCTTCCAGCCAGGGGAGCACAAACTCATCGGATGTATTATTCATATCTTTCCCAAGGTAACTACCTTTCAGAAACATAGTCTGAATAATACAATTTCCTTTGAATTCTTTCATCTTTTCGATGATCTTCCTTACGGAATATTTCCCGTTGGGACGATCTAGGAGATGAATGTATTCTTCGTTCACCGTATCCAGCTTCAGGATATTATTATCTATCTTGTTCAATGCATCGAATACTGCAGGACGGTCAATGAAGGTAGAATTGCTCAATACACTTACTTTTGCATTCGGGAAATAGTGGTCACGAAGTGCCAGTGTATCTTCTATGATTTCCGGAAAATGAGGGTGGGCAGTCGGTTCACCGTTTCCGGCAAATGTGAGTACATCAGGGGCGGGACCGTTCTTCTGCATATCTTTCAGCTTTTCTTCCAGGGCGATGCGCACTTCTTCACGAGTGGGCAGATGCTTCTTCGGACGATGGTCGGCATTGAAGCCGCATTCACAATAAATGCAGTCGAACGAGCAGACTTTGCCGTCTTCCGGCAATAAGTTGATTCCCAAAGATACACCCAAGCGGCGGGAATGAACAGGGCCGAAGATGGGTGAAGGAAAAATAATAGTCATCTTTTTATTAATTGTTTTAATATGAGTTCAATATCAATACGAACGTTTATCACATCAAACTCACATTATTTTATCATTTACTATTTCATAATATCCAGAGGCAAAGATACTTTAAAACTTAATACGGAGTTGCATTTGTACGTCAGCTTTTTTATTTCCAAGGATTAAATCATTGCCGGAACCTATTTCATTCCGGTCGAGATAAACGGTTTCTCCGAATTTAGTTATAAACATCCAATGTTCATTCGGTTCATATCTCAGACGAACGGCACAGCGAAATCCACGGCCTTGAAAGGAGGGAGTGTAAAATGTATAAAGCAATCCCTTCTCTGATACATATACCCGCGAATCATAGTCGTCTGTAGAAAAATAACTGCCTTGAACGTCAGCAAACAGCCTGGTCCAAGGCAGTTGGGAGGACATCATTTGTGTAACTTGATATCCTTTACTAGCAGCCCTGTCTTGAGAATGAAAATGGTTGTAATCTAAAGTTGTACGACAGCTAAACACATCTCCATAAAAATAGTTCAAACGATATCGAAGTTGGTGATGAAAAATAGGAAGCGTTAGGTTTTCTTTGCTACCTGTCAAGTCACGCTCTTTCTGTTTATAACGATATTTCAAGTACATTGTCAGATTACTGTGCGGAGTAAACGTAGCCTGAAGCAATCCGTCCATACCTCGGGAAGGTTTACTGATCCGGTATTTCTTCCACGGGAAAGAAAACAGATCGAAGGAAGCAAGGACGTGCCAATGGCGGAAAGGGGAAGTTTCCAACCCCAGATAATATCCCTGTTCGTTTTGAACCGCACTTCCTTCTCCAAAAGAATGGGCGAACATAGCCCAATAATTATATGAGTAGTATCGTTGTACGATCATCAACTGAGTTCCTTCCACCGGTGAATACTGAAGACGGTTCAAAGTAGCACTGCCTTGTTTTCCCATAGCCGTCTCTCCTTGGAAAGAAAAGCGATGCCAGCGGTAAGCATAGTCTATTCCTAAATTGTAGAACTGATTTCCATGAATGTTGTATTGGGAATAACCTGTTAATTGCGGTTCATAAGGTCGGTTGAAAACATAGTAAATACCGGTGATACCCAGCCGGATACGGTTCTGTTGATAACTCATGTTTCCACCAGTCAGCTGCATGGTGAATACGTTCTTCTTATCGACTTCTTTCTGACTGCGGTGTAGTCCGGTTTTGTAGATAGAAGTTATTTCGCCATCGGTCAGCACACCGTCCAGCGAACGGTGTGAGTAAAAGCCGGATATACTCCATTGCTTTGTAATGCTTAAGGTTGCCGCCGCTCCCCGAAAATAATTAGTTTCGTCAGTAGAAGAATGTTTCCTGATTCCTCCGCTGCGGGTGTTGAAAGAAGAAGCATATACGGTCTTTCCCAGTAAGTAATCCGTGCTGATCACCAATCCCTGTCCGAAACTTAACCGATAGTTACCAACAGCCAATGTTTTTAACCGCCCACAATCTTTGAGTAAGAGATAAAAAGAATAATAATCATACCCTTGACGATTGTGCAGAGCAAAGAAAGGTTCTCCGGCATCCTTCTCCGCAACGAAACCTGCATAGAGCTGGTCGCGATAACGGAAAGCATACTTAACAGAGTTATAAACAGAAGGTCCCAAATAGGTATGTTCATAACCTTTTCGCTTGTAAAACGGTATATCTATGCGAGTTATCACTTCATTCTTTCCATACTTCATTGCGCTTTTCAACATAGTTTTCCACCGAAAAGACGACTCATTGTTAATAGCTTTGATACATACGAAAGGCAATAGATACTGAATAGTCTGCCTGTCCATATCCTCTATCAACTGAAGTTCATAAAGAGTTTTCATCTGCCCATGCACGTATATATAGGCTAGCAGATGTTCAATCTGAATATCACTGAGAAAAGGAAATTGTTCCAGTTGTTGACGGGTAGCCCGGTTTAAATCTACAGGTTCGTGAAGGCGGACGGACAGTTCTTCCAGTTCATTCTCCCAATTGGGTTCATTAACAGCATTATCAACACTATTATTAACAGATAAATCTTCAAAAATATCTTCTATAAGACTTTGAGAAGGGTTTTGAGCACTACAAGCAGGAATAATGAACAGGCTGTTTATAATACTTATCAACCGAAATAGTTGAGTAGTTTTCATCAATAAATTATTTGTTTACACCTTGCGTTTTTACAGACAAGGGCGCAAAGATACTTTAAATAGGTTAACGTCTAAAAGAAATGTCTGAATAATAAAATTTTAATTCTATTTTTGTAACGTGAAAAGGAGACTTAACATAGTAATAATGATGGCGTTTGCTATAGTCTGTTCATCGAAGATGCAGGCACAAGACAAGCAAAGCATCAACGGATACTTGGTTCCAATGTGTATCTACAACGGAGATACCATTCCATGTGTCCAGTTAAGGACTGTTTATATCTTCCGCCCGCTAAAATTCAAAAACGAAAAAGAACGGCTAGAATACTACCGCCTAGTACGTAACGTAAAGAAGGTATATCCTATCTCCAAAGAAATTAACCAGGCTATTATTGAAACTTACGAGTATCTTCAGACATTACCCAACGAGAAGGCTCGCCAAAAACATCTCAAACGGGTGGAAAAAGGACTGAAGGAACAATATACCGCACGGATGAAGAAACTCTCTTTTACACAAGGCAAACTCTTGATTAAATTGATAGACCGCCAAAGTAATTCCACCAGTTATGAACTGGTGAAAGCTTTTATGGGACCTTTCAAAGCAGGATTCTATCAGACGTTTGCCGCACTGTTCGGTGCCAGTCTGAAAAAGGAATATGATCCGTTGGGAGAAGATAAACTGACGGAAAGAGTTGTGCTGCTGGTAGAGAACGGACAAATCTGATTCACCTTGTCATAAGGTTATCAACGTTGTTATTAACCATCATATTTCTATTAAATCCAATTCCACTATCACCATAGGAAAATTACCCCGCTTTATCTGACTTCTAAGGTATTAACAGTTGACCTGTCAGGTGTTAATAGTCTGCATGACAAGTATTAACAGTTGAGAAGTCAGCTATTAATAGCTGTGATGCCATCTGATAACAGCTTGAAACAGGATGGTTAATAAACACTGAATCAATCAGACTCAACCAAGAGTAAGTTGCTACAATATTCTTATCATCACACATAATTATGAACAGAAAAAAATAGTTGGTTAATAGCAAGTTAACTATGATATCAACCACTTATTAACTAATTATTAACCGACTGATTTTACACCGTCAACGCAGCTTTTTGAACAAATCCCAGATGACAATGCCCGTTGTTACAGACACGTTCAGAGAATGCTTGGTACCATATTGGGGAATCTCGATACAACCATCCGAATGATCAATCACTTCCTGTTGCACCCCTTTCACTTCATTTCCCATTACGATAGCGTACTTCTTCGTCTTGTCCAGTTCGAGTCGATCCAGCATAATGCTGCCTTCCGCCTGTTCTATCGAATAAACAATATATCCTTCTTTACGGAGGTTATCAACAGCATCAACAGCGTTATTAACATACTTCCAGTCAACAGTGAACTCTGCGCCCAAAGCCGTCTTATGCATTTCGGGGTGGGGAGGGGTGGCCGTTATTCCACACAGATAAATACACTCGATACGGAAAGCATCCGACGTGCGGAATACCGAACCTATATTATGCAGGCTACGAATATCATCCAGCACTACCACCAAAGGCAGTTTTTCTGCCTGTTTAAACTCTTCGGCACTGATACGGTTCAGCTCTGTTATTTTCAGTTTTCGCATACGTTGTCCATTTATTACGTTTCGGTTGCAAAGGTAGTTCTTTTCTGTTAACAGAGGTGTTGATAACGGTTTAAAACCTGTCAAAACAATCGGGAAAGAATTTGAAAAATAATTCTTGCATTATTCAAAAGAAGGTATAAGGGGCCTTCATTATGAACATTCCAAAAAACAAAGACGAAACTTTCTATGCAGACATCAACATATTTTTCAGCACTTATCTGCCTGTTTATATCCATAAAGTTTTTAACTTTGCACTTTATCAACAGGGAGTTAATAGCATTCTCCCATTTGATAAGGCTTGCATTGATAATGAAGATAATAAATAGTCAATCTTCCACCTTTCTTTCCGTTCATAACGGACTAATAAAGCAGAAGTATGGACTAATAACTTATCCGGCAAGAAAAATCGTATTTATTTGCTAACACTATTAACAGGCTATCATCACTAACAAAGGATTTTTTTTAAAAGGAAGAAATAAAAGAATATTATTATGAATAATCTCATAAAGGCTATTAATGAGCTGAAGAAAGAAAAGAATGCAATCATTCTGGGGCACTACTACCAGAAGGGTGAAATACAAGATATCGCCGATTACGTTGGCGACAGTCTGGCGTTGGCTCAACTGGCTGCCAAAACAGAGGCGGACATCATTGTGATGTGCGGCGTTCACTTTATGGGTGAGACAGCGAAGGTGCTTTGTCCGGATAAGAAAGTGCTGGTGCCCGACATGGAAGCGGGTTGTTCGCTGGCGGACAGTTGTCCGGCGGATCAGTTTGCGCAGTTTGTCAAAGAGCATCCGGGGCACACCGTTATTTCGTACGTGAACACGACAGCTGCCGTGAAGGCGGTAACGGATGTGGTGGTGACTTCCACTAATGCCCGGCAGATCGTGGAAAGTTTTCCCAAAGATGAGAAAATAATCTTTGGTCCGGACCGGAATCTGGGAAATTATATCAACTCAGTTACGAACAGGAATATGCTGCTTTGGGACGGAGCCTGTCATGTGCACGAACAGTTCTCAGTGGAAAAGATCGTGGAATTGAAAACGCAGCATCCGGAAGCATTGGTGCTGGCACATCCCGAATGCAAAAGTACGGTGCTGAAACTGGCAGATGTGGTAGGGTCTACAGCTGCACTGCTGAAGTATGCGGTGAACCACCCGGAGAATACGTATATCGTGGCTACCGAATCGGGTATCTTGCATGAGATGCAGAAGAAGTGTCCGCAGACAACGTTTATCCCCGCTCCTCCGAACGATAGCACCTGTGGATGTAACGAGTGTAGCTTTATGCGGTTGAATACGTTAGAGAAGCTCTATGAGTGTCTGAAGAATGAGTCACCGGAGATTACCGTAGATCCCGAAATAGCGGAAGGCAGTGAGGCCTATTCAGCGGATGCTGGAGATTTCGGCGAAGCTGGGATTATGATAGGATATACAAACGGTACCTTCCAATATACTGGATGGTACCGTTTGATGTATTGGAGTACCATTCCGTGTATCAGATGGTACCGTTCTTTGAGATGTAATTATCTCATTTAAATTTTATTCATAGCGATATTAGTTTTCTGCTTCCAAACGAATAACGAATCCACCGCCTTTTGCCATATTTATATTCAATATAGTTTACTATCCACTGTTCTTTTCTCTACCATGTATTCTTTAGGTTGCTTGTAGGAGTTCGGAGCGTCTTTAAAGATAGTTGCCTGATAGGAGACATTGTCTTTCAGGAAGCTGAGGTTCACTTCTGTAGAACGGGCATCCCAGTTGGTCATTCCGCCCACATACCAGTCATTGCCTTTTTGTTTGGCTGTCACGATGTATTCGCTTAATTTTGCTTGCAATGGCAAGGTCTTATCCCAAACTGCGGGAACTTTGGAAAGGAAGTCGAGTACATCCGGATATTTATTGTATTCAGTGGGTGAGTCACATAAATAAGCCATCCATTGGTCGTAAATGACAAACATGGACAATTCATGCGAACGTGTTCCCATGCTCATGGGCGGAGTATTATCTATATCCATCGGTCTGAATTCATCCTGAGTGACACTTCTCATGGATCCCGGAGTATAATCTGCCGGTCCTGCCAACAGGCGGATGAAAGGAAAACGAGTGTGATATTCGGGAGTCAACGTCTTTTCCCAAAAGTTACATTCCGCTCCTCTTACTGCTTCATAGTTCAGTATATTGGGATACGTGCGATGCAATCCGGTAGGGACTGGGCAACCGTGGAAAATAGCTACCATTTGCTTTTCGGCCAGACGTTCTGCAAATTCTTTTCCCCATCGCATGGCTATCTGGTCATTCCGTTCGAAAAAGTCGATCTTTGCTCCGGATACACCGTAGCTGTGCATTTTAGCGATCCAGTCGCTCGGATTCTCTCTGGCGCAACTAGCCCATGTCCAGACGATAATCTTCACATTCCTTTCTTTGGCGTATGAGCATAGTTCTTTGATGTAATCTTCGGACCATCCGGCATCCAAGGTCATATATTCGATATGATTCTTTGAAGCCCAGTCTACGTAGTATTTATATAACTGGAGAGAAAGCTGCTTGTTTCCACTGGGGAAGTCAACACCTTCCAAAACGGCTTTGTGCCACCATTCCCATGCACTCTTTCCCGGTTGGATCCAGGAAGTATCGGTCAGACGGCAAGGATCGGCCAGTTTGTATACCAGTTCGTTGTTCAATAATGATTTGTCATCTTCCGAAACGATGATGACACGCCACGGAAAACTACGGTTTCCATCAGTCTTTGCGATGTAATTCTCTCTGGTAACAACCAAATGATTGGAATACCAGTAGTAAGGATTGGAAGGATCGGAGTCTATTGTTTCTTTTGGGTAATTAGCCCATTTTCCGCGCATGGAGTTGTAGCCGTTGGATTCCATATACAAAGCCGGATAATCATAGGTATTTGATTCTGTTACGACCACTTTATAAGGAGAATCGGGATATTCGTATAATACCGGAGAAACAGCAAAACGTTCGTAAGGAATTTCCAACGGACCTTTGTAGACTTTATAGAGTCTTTCAAAGTTTCTATATCCTTGATGCACCTGATGGGTACGTCCGGATTGATCCGTTTCGCCGGAATAATTAGCATCGCATTCCGGATAATAGATGGTTGGGGTGGAAGCAAAGTTGAAAATGGCATCTTCACTGATGATTGTAATTTCTCCGTTGAGACGGGTGACGAAATGATAGGCCACTCCTTCATCATAAGCACGTACTACAAGGTCGCAACTGTCGTTGAAAGAAACGGTAAGTTCATTATATGTATCCTGTAATTCTTTGTTTTACCAACAAGGACGTCTATAGTCTGGTTCACCTTTCTTTCTTTACCGACTTTACACTTCCGTTGCCGATTACTCTTCCGTCCGCCAGATGTAATCCGATGGGAGAAGGAAGTATAAGTTGTGTATTATCGTACCATACTTCGTATTGGGTACCTTTGTCTATTTTCAGTTTAATCTTCAGTTTTCCGTTAGGAGAAACCGTTTCATATTTCTCTGCCTGTAACGTGCAGCTTAAAGAGAATAAACAAAGGAGTATTAAATAACTGATTTTTTCTTATCCATATAATTGTGGTTTAATCTTTGACAGATATTTCTATTTATGAGTTTGTTATAACTTGTCTTTCAGAACAGAGACTACCTGCTTTGCTAAAGCTGAATATCCTGCATCAACCGGATGTGTTCCGTCTCCGCCTGCATAATATTCGGGATGGTCGATTACTACTTTCCATAAGTCGTTTACTTCTATGCCGGCACGATTGATATGTTTCAGTGCAATCTGATTACGTACTTTCAATCGTTCGGTGACAGGAGCAAACTCTTTCATTCCTTCTCCGGTACGGACAGGAGTGGTGGTTGCCCAGATCAACTTGGCTTTAGGAGCGTATTTGCGAATGACTTTGATTAATTGAGGGAAACTTTTATCATATTCTTCTTCTGTATAATCAAACCCGTGCAAACCATTATTGAAATGGATAACGTCGAACTTTGTATTTTTGAGTACTACGGCCAGTTCTTCGATTAAAGCCGGATCACCTATACTTTTCGAATTGGAGAGCCGCCCTACATATGCTTTTTCTTCAGAGCTGCTTCTACTTTTCCGTAATATCCGCGTGTGATGGAATTTCCGATAAGCAATACGTGTGGAAGATCTGTTTTTGTTAGCTCCGGGAATCCAGATGTCAGACCATTCGATATATTCGCGTGCAATCTTTTGTTGGGCAAATACGGGAATACACAAGAACAATAAGATAAATGTAATTACGTGTTTCATGATAATTGGAATAAATGAATAAATTTGATGTGCCAAAAGTAGTCAAGAATAAACTATTGAGTATATATAAACAGAGCAAAAAATGAAAGATTTGCAGCAAACGGTTTATTTAAGTGCTTTATGGTATATGTTTTTTAATGTACATATAATAAAAAAGAAATGCGGAGAATACTAATCTTTATTTAGAATCAGTATTTCCGCATTTACAGTATTGAGGTGACTAATTAATAATATCAGCCTGTCCTATAGAAAAGATTATAATTCTACTGTTTTTTGTAAACAGATATTGTCGGAAGATTTTCCTACCATGAAATTATAGGTTCCCGAAGGTGTATAGAACTGTTTTTTCTGATCATCCCAAAGACGTAATTCTTCTTTTGGAATTTCGATAGATATTTGTTCTGTTGCCCCTTTCTTGATATGAATGCGTTTGAATCCTTTTAGTTGTTTCAATGGAGTCTTGATTCCCAGATCGGGGAATTGTATATATACCTGAGCTACTTCATCGCCATTATATTTGCCACTGTTCTTTACAGAGAAATTTAAAGTAATGTTTTGACTATCTTGTTTGATGTTCAAATTGCGATAATCGAATTTGGTGTAGCTTAATCCGTATCCGAATGCATACAACGGTTTACCTTCGAAGTACATATAAGTACGGTTATTCTTTACATTGTAATCATTGAAAGCCGGAAGATCTTCAATGCTGTTGTAGAAAGTCAACGGTAAACGGCCGGCCGGGTTATAATCTCCGAACAGTACTTCTGCTATCGCTGTTCCGCCTTGTTCGCCCGGATACCATGCATCAATGATAGCCGGTATATTCTGATCCATCCATCCTATTGCCATGGAGCTACCTGCAACTAGTACAACGATTGTATTCGGATTGGCTTTATATGCTTCGCGAATAAAGATCTGCTGATCTTTTGGTAATTCAATAGAACTTCTGTCCTGTCCTTCACGTTCGATAGATTGATTGATACCCATTACTGCGATCACAACATCCGATTCACGAATCACTTTTGAAGCATCACCATACATGTTCAGCATATCATATTCTTCCATGCTAGGTACACGCCAATGAAGTCTGGCAATCGCATCCCCTCCATTATCGAAATATTCCGCTTTCAACTGATATTTTTCTTTTTCCAATTTCATAGAAGCTTTTCTGTACGTGCGCTATGTACATTCCAGTCGTCTATGATTAGCTGGTCGTCAATATATAATTTGCAGCCGTCGTCACTGGGTGAAACTGAACACATATTCGCCGGATACACTCGGAACTAGTTCGCCTGTCCAACGGATAGAAAGCGGAGATTTAGGCAGGAACGGGTCCGGAGCCTGATTCTTTGGTTCGAAGTTAATTCCTTTATCTATGCGGGTTTTAGGAGTGCCTTGAAATGTAGGATTGTCATAGTATTCAGCTTTTAATCCGTTAGGTAAATTAATCGGAGAGATAAGCTGATAACCTTCTTCCGAAGATACCCATGGTGCATGTACCACTTTTATTTCATTACCTACCCGATTGCGGATACCATCCAGTACGGATACCGGAGCATTGACCGGGGTTCCGCTGTAATCACCAAATTCGCAGTTAGCAGCATTGATACCGACAACAGCTATTGACTTGATTTTTTTCGCATTCAGCGGAAGAGTATTCTTTTGATTCTTAAGTAATACAATACTTTGGCGGGCAGCTTCGAGAGCTAACTCTTTATGTTTTTCGCAACCTACGATTTCAGGAGACAGATGATTGTACGGATTCTTTTCCGGATCATCAAACATACCTAAACGCATCCGTGCACGTAGCACATGGTAGGCGGCACTGTCTATTTCGGCAGTGCTGACCATATATTGTTTGTATGCATTTAATAGTGGAGCTCCAAAAACATAGTCTCCACATTCTAAGTTCAGGCCGGCTTTGATAGCTATCATGGCAGCCGCTTCCGGAGTTTTCACATAACGATGGTCAGTCATTAATAATCCGGGAGCACCACAATCGGATACGATATACCCGTTAAAACCCCAGTCTTGTTTTAATACTTTATTCAGCAACCAGTTATTGGCAGTACATGGCACACCGTTGATGGCATTATAAGCCGTCATGATGGATTCTGCTTTTCCTTCGCGAATACATTTCTCAAATGCAGGGAGATAGTATTCTCTCATGTCTGTTTCAGTGATGGCAGCATCACAATAAAAACGATTATGTTCTTCGTTGTTGGCAGCAAAATGTTTGGGAGTAGATACGGACTTCAGATAACGGGGATGATCTCCCTGCAATCCTTTGACAAATGCTGTACCCAATACTCCTGACAGGTAAGGGTCTTCTCCATATGTTTCCGGAGTGCGTCCCCAACGAGGATCACGGGCCATATTGACAGTAGGTGACCAGAATGTTAATAAGTCACTGAACTGGTCTTTTTGTTTCTTTCCCGTTCCAGTTCATTCCAGCGGGCACGGGCTTCATCTGAAATAACACTGGCAATAATATGATGTAACTCAGGATTCCACATACTGGCAAGTCCGATCGCCTGCGGGAAAACAGTAAATTTTCCGGGCGGATGATTCCATGTAATGCTTCATTTCCCATATAATATTTATCAATCCCCATGCGCTCGATTCCAGGAAGTGGCGCAGCAGAGAGATCTTTTCTTCTATGGTCAATTTGGACAAAGATCCTGTATTCTTTCATGTATGGGAGCATTCATATTTTTGTATAAATCCTGTGCCATTGACACAACCCCAACTGCATGAAGATTAAAAGTAAAATTAGTTTTTTCATTCTATGTTATTTTAGTGTTAGTTATTCATTAATCTGATCGAGTGTGACACTACGTAAAGAGCGCATATCGACGATTTCCCATTTCGATTCGCCTTTGAAGCGGTATTTGTATTTGAAGTTAAAACGCTGGCGTTTCTTTCCGCCATAAACGTCTGCCAATTCATAATTTCCATAATAATCGGGTTGTTCTTCGTTGATGGAAGCAACTTCGATAAAGTCTGCATTGTATGGCTTCATCGTCAGGCTATTATCTTCGTTCACTGTAACTATGATACCGTTCTTTTTGATTACTTCTTCATTTTTTTCGTATCCCTTGATACCGGCGAAAATGCGGAATGAGTTTTTCGTAAGCGGGTGGAATGTTTGTGAAGCGGCTGCATCACGTTCGGATTCCCCTTCTTTCTGTAGTTTTCCGGCAGCATTGTAGATAGTCGCTTCGTCTGTTCGGGCATAGAGATTTTTCATTTGTACCTGATAAAGTACTTGCGACTTGTCCGGATTGACAGAATAGGCTGATACACTTTTGATACGCAATGGGATCAGGTAAATCGAATCCGGTGATAGTCCTTCCGGCTTTACCTGAATCGGCATTACATTGTAGGTATCAGGGCTTCCGGCTTTCAAAGTTACTCCCATCTGAGCGATGGAGTAATACTTTGAAGGAAGCTCTTTAGCGTATTTTGACTGGTCAATATCGTATTTGATTTTATTATAACTCTGCAATACTTCCGGAGCATATTCCAGTGTAACGTCCACATCCCGGTCGATTTGGAGCGAGCCGCCACAGTTGATAGAAATATATCCGGTGCTTTCGGATTGGTTGAGGTCGTGCATACCAGTATATACCAAGTCATTGTCGCTGATGATACAAATCACCTTTTGTCCCATTTCCTGTTCGAAGTCAAAAGGTTCGCAGGCTGCCAGAGCAAACATTGCCAGAAAATAACCGGCTTTTTTTATCATTGTTTTCATTTGATTATCTGTTTTACTGATGATTCAAAGTTAGTTGTTATATCCCGGATTCTGATCTAGTAATTTTACTTTTCTCAATTCGGATTTGCTGAGAGGTAAGAACAACAGTTTTCTGTGTACTACACGGTCACGGTAATTCTTTTCGTCTACTACGGTACGTTGGTAGAAGCCACCGAATTCATTGGCTGCAATGTTGAGGCCCATGATAGGCTCTGAATCCACGTCTTCGTAAATACCCCAGCGGCGTACATCGTAGAAGCGTCGTCCTTCACCTAAGAATTCTACCATACGTTCGCGTTTGATTTGCTCGAACATTTCTGTAGGGCTTTCCAGTTGGGCCTGAGTGAGCCCCGGTAGTCCGGCACGATAACGAACTTGGTTGAATGCTTTGGCGATTTCGTTCATGTCACGTGACAAGCTGTATGATTCGCCTGTAGGCAAAGTAATGGCATGAGTTGTGGTCAATTGATTCAATGCTTCGGCGTACGACAGTAATATTTCGGCGTAACGGATAATAGGGAATCCTTTCTCATAACGTTCGCTGCTGTTGCCACGCCATGCATCATAAGAAGAAATGTATTTTTTAATCACATAACCTGTAGGAGTGTAGTTGTCGCTACCCACTGTTCCTGCATATTTGCCGGCGTTGCCGTCCATACAGTATTTCACGGTTTGCAGACGGTAAGAGCCGTCGGTAGTCGATGAAGCAGGCCAGTAACATCCGTTGAAACCGACACAGGCGTAGAAGCGCATTTCACGATTGGCATACATTTGCCATACTCCGCTGTTGAGGTGATAGTCTGAAAAATCACGCGGTCCGGAAGTAAAGTCGTTAGGACCTTCTTTATATTCTCCGACTGCCATAGCTTCTTCGATTGTCTTTCCATCTTCCATACGATAGGCATCAATCATTTTCTGCGTTAAGCCCATACCGTTATATCCGCCCATATATTGAGGGAATGACTGTTGGGTGTATCCTTTTACTTCTTCCGAGATACGTCCCCAAATGATTTCGTTGTTATTTTTAAACGGTTCATCTCCTGTAAACATGTAAGAATAAGATTTGAACGGGTCGATTCCACCGGCTCCATCAGGGAAGTTTTCTGTAGGAACACCTGCAGGTAGTTGCGGAGTATTCTGGTCTTTACTCACTGTAAATAGTTCGTAGACATTCATATCAATGACACGTTTGCAGGCAGCGGCGGCTAATGCCCATTTCTCTTCACTATAATTTGGGTTAACGTAATATTCTTTATCGTAAGTACGTTTCCAGTTGCCGAAGTAAAGGCGGAGCAGTGGATGTTCCGTTGAAAAGCGGTGAAGCGGCATGTAAGCGTAGGCGTGCTATCAATGCGTAGGCAGCTCCTTTCGTAGGACGTTCAAATTGTGCGATAGAAGCTTTCAGAGGTAGGTAAGCCGCTGCTGTTTCCAGTTCGGAGCAGATGTATTCCACTGTTTCGTCATAAGTAGCACGATAAGTATTGTAAGCTGGACCTTCCAGATTACTTTCAAATATTTCGTCGCCTACAAGAATAGCAGGACCGCAAGTCATCAGAATATGATAATAGGCGTAACCGCGCAGGAAGTGAATATAACCGGTATAGTTACGGCGGTCGAGTGCTGTCATGTCCTGACATTCGTCCATACGTGCCAGCATCAGATTGGCCTTACGGATTACTTTGTACATATCACTCCAGATATTCATACCTCTCAAATTATCAGGATTCACATATCCTAATGCAAAGGCTGATCCACGGAAGATGTCGCTGCTCATTACAGTGAAAATATCGTCACCGGCAGTAATTCCGGTGCATATTCATGACCGAAGATTCTACTCTCGTCGGGCAATTGTCCGGCTGCACCCACAGATACGCTTCAAAATAGCGTTTCTGTGTGAATACGGAGTCAAACTTCAGTGTATCGTCGAAATATTGATCTACGTCCAGGTAGTTGCAAGAGCCTAGCAGGACGATGAATGCAAAGAAGACTCTTTGATATAATCTGGCTTATTTTGGTTTTCATACGATTCATTTTTAGAAGTTAATATACATCTGGAAAGCATAGCGTGCTGGTATAGGATAGGCGCCTCCGTTATAATATGCTTGCTCCGGATCGAAATGTTTGAATGGGCTCCATACGCAGATGTTGGAAGCTACAAACTGTAGGTCGAGTGACGAAACACCCAGTTGTTTCAATATCTTGCCGGCACTCAGATTGTAGTTCAGATTGATTTCCTGCAAACGCAAGTAGCGGGCATTGGTTTTCAGAATGTTGAGGGCTGTGTACTGTTGTGGTCATTTCCATAAGAAAGACGTGGGAACATAGCGTTCGGGTTTTCGGTAGACGCATCACCAGAGATTTCGCGCGGTGTCCAACGATTCGCCTGATTGGCTGTGATAGCCAGTGTGTTTCCTGTTTCTCCGGAAGAGAATGGAAGGAATCCGAAGGCTTTGTAACCATCCACACAGAAGTTATCCACATTACCTGTTCCTTTGAACAAGAATCCCAGTGTCAGTTTCTTCCAGCGTACTTCTCCGCCAAAACCATACATTAGGCGTGGATAGTTGGCTTTATAAGAAGAGGTACTTGGTCGTCGGAGTTGATAACACCATCACCGTTCACATCTTTGTATTTAATATCACCCGGCAGTACCTTGCGACCTGCAATTCCACTTTGGTCGGGACTGAATTTTACATCGTTTTCGTCGCGGAACAAGCCTAATGCAATATAACCGGAATAAAATTCATAAGGTTTGTCGGCTCTTTCCTGATAAGAATATTTTTGGAAAGCTTCTTACCAGTTTTAACCATATTGGCTGTGTACGTAAAGTTACCACGGAGGGTAAACGAGAAGTCTTTGCCGATATCCTGTCTGAATGAGATGTTACCGTCGGCTCCATAGCTGACCATGCTTCCTACGTTTCCAAAAGGTTGTTCTGCCAGTCCGATATAGTCAGGTACCATTGTACGTTGTTGGAAGATGTCATTACGGGTGTCGCGGAAAAAGTCTACTGTGAAGTCAACCTGTTCGTTGAATAACTTTCCTTCAATACCCAAATCCAGTTTGATAGCTTTTTCCCATTGGAGGTTGTCGGCGCCGACTGATTGTTCCGTTACGCCGTTGCTGCCATTCCATCCTTTATTGGCATTTTCGTTCATGATAGTCAGATAAGGAAAACGTTTGTTAGTAATGCGGTCGTTACCTACCGAACCCCATGATCCTCTGATTTTCAAAAAGCTCAACCAAGGTAATGTTTCACGTACAAAGTCGTAGTTGGTCGGTACCCAACCAAGAGCAACGGAAAGAAACCGAAACGGCGTCCTTTCTGGAAGTTCTCCGAACCGGTGTAACCGAAGTTCAAATCGATCATATATGTATCACGGAATCCGTATGTTAAACGACCGGATAAACCTTGATAACGTTTAGGTACATTATCTACATTAACATTACAGTTGTAACCGTGTATATCACACCATGTACTTTGGTAGCTGCTCATATAGTAGTAAACCAAACCACCAACACGATGATCTCCGAATGCACGGTCATAGTTTAGAGTAGATTCAAAATGCAATTTATTCCATTGTGATTCTTCATCTTTATTATAAGTGGCAGTTTGGGCATCTACTACTTTACGCATAATCAATGTACCATCTACCGTACGTCCGCTGGCATAGTACATTTCCGGCAGAACTTTACGTATTTCTTTCAGATAACTTTCGGAGTCATAAGCGATTTGTGCTCTTAACTTCAGTCCTTTGGTAATGAAAGGTAAATCCTGAGTGACAGCCAACGTTACTTTGTTTGTAAATCTGCGCCATTTCGCTTTTCCGGTATGGTTCAGCATGACGTAGGAGAATATTCGTTGTTTGCTCCCCATGCCGGTAGTTCTCCAGTAGAGTATTGCAGTGGAATAGTCAGCGGAGTCAGTCTTTGCTGGCACTCCAGAGTGCGTCAGTCGAAACGTTTCCGGTTCAGTCTTTTCAGACAGATAACCTTCCGTGCCTAAATAAGCAGTAGTTGTCTTTGTCAGATTAACGTCGATATTACTACGATAGTTATAAGTGCGATAAGCTACGTCAGTACTGTATTTAGAGCTTTTTCCTGTTTGTAAGCAGCATCTTCATTGGACATACCCAAGCTGAAAAGTAACGAGCCACACTACCACCACCACGGGCACTCATGTAATAAGTCTGTTGCAGAGAATTCTTGTTCAGAATCTGATCACGCCAGTTTACGTTCGGGTAAAGATCAGGGTCCAGCTGATACTTGATCAGGTCTAGAGCCATCGGTGAGTAAAGTTCTTCTTCGCCGCGAGCCAGTTTTGCTTCGTTAGCCAGTTTTGCGTAGTCATAAGCGCCGAGGTATTCGGGCATATTCTGTAAGTGGGATACGGTCAGGTTGACACGTCCTGTAATTTTCAGTTTATCCACTTCACCGCGTTTGGTAGTAACCAGTACGACACCGTTAGCACCACGTGTGCCGTAAACGGCTGTAGCGGAGGCATCTTTTAATACGGAGAAACTTTCAATGTCTGCAGGATCAATCTGGCTCAAACTACCTTCAAGTCCGTCGATCAGTACCAGTGCACCTTGGTTAGCACCGAAAGTTCCGATACCACGTACCCAAAATTCAGAAATGTTTTCCCGGTTCACCACTGTTTTGCAGAGATAATACCCGGTACACGTCCGCCTAACATGTTAGGAATAGAAGTAGCCGGTGTCTGCAGGTCTTTTACATCTACATTCGTGATGGCACCTACTACGCTGACTTTTCGCTGTGAACCGAGTCCGACAACCACCGTTTCTTCCAGTGTATTCGTCGAAGGTTTCAGTTTGAATTGTGCGTTTTTCCGGTCCAGTCTGGAGTCAATTCTTACTTCTTGTTTTTCATAACCAAGGAATGACAAAGTGATAACATCACCCATTTGCGCTCCTTTGATTGTAAATTTACCGTCCATATTGGTAACAGTACCTACACCGGGACGGTCTTTCAAAGACGTTGGCACCCGGAATCGGGGCATTGAATTCATCGAGTACTGTACCTGAAATGGTAATTGTACTTTCTTTTTGGTTTGCTCTTGTGCTATGATGCTGAGGCAACAGAACAGAAAAGCAGTTATAATATATAAATGTTTCATAGCGTTATTATTTATAATGACCTACTGCGTTATTCAATAGAGAGTTTGCGGACACAACGGTTGTCTTTGTCACCGATGTAGATAGTGCCTTCACTGTCGATGGCAAGTCCCCATGGTTCGGTGAAGAGTGCGATTTCCGGTGTTCCGTCTTTATATCCCGAAGTATTGGGGTTACCGATCACCGTACTAACTACACCTTCGGAGTCACTTTACGAATACAATGATTACCGGAGTCAGCAATGTAGAGGTTTTCTTCTTCATCCAATACCAATTGGCGGGGACTGCTGAACTGTGCTTCAGTTTCTTGTCCGTCAGCATGTCCTGCACGTCCTTTGTCTCCTGCATATATTCTGAAGTTTCCTTCGCGGGTCGGGTCGGTAATGTCTTCAAATACACCGATACAATGCTGGTTGGTGAATGCCATGTAGAGTTTCTTCGGGTCTGTCCGGCTGAAGGTCATATAACAGTCAGAGGTAGCTAACAAATCATTATTGCCTACTTCTATTACCCAGGCATATCCTGTTTTTCCGTCAATCTTCAGGAAGAAGTTGGCATCTTTGGTGCGGCAGTAGAAGTGATTGTCCAGTTCACAATAAGCAAAGGAGTGTTTATAAGTAGTATTCACTTTACTTGCATCTACACCGTCGGCTGCCATATAGTCTCTTCTTCGGGGTGTCCAGAAGTCTACCGAATTGACAGACCAGAATGTGTTACCGCCATCGGTAGGAATCACTAATCCTAATCCGTTATCTATGATACATGGTTGGTTCAACGGATATTGGCCTGCATTATCGATAATAATAGAAGACTGGTTTTCTTTTTCATTGATCAATATCAGTTTGTTGGCTCCCCACAGTTCGCGTGGACATACAAAGAGATTATCTTCGGCATCGACAGCCAGGAAACCGACTTCAGGAAATTCTGTCTCGCCCAGTGTACCTACTTTGACGCCACTTGTTCCGGGACGTCCGCACAGGGTAGTAACTACTGTCTGAATGTGATAGTCGAATTTCTTATCATATACGGCAGACTGTTCACCTACTTTTACAGTGATTTCTACCTGATCATGATCCGGGTCACCATCATCCGGCATGCCATCTCCCGGACGACGCGGAGTAATCACATAAAGTTTGTTTCCCAAAGAGCCGATTAATGCTGCTTTCTTATTATTAAAATAAACCTCGATGTTACTTAAGTCAGTTCCGAAATTTTCTCCGTTCAGAATCACTTGTGTAGCGATACCTCCTGAGTCAGGATAAAAGTTCGTAACTTTAATAGGTGCGTTAGGATCATATACCTGAGCTGATGTTTTATCTTCACAGGAAGATGCGATGATGATGGTTAAAGCACATCCCCCTATGCAAAATAAAAAAAGAATTTGATGTATTAAATTTTTCTTCATAATATTGATGTTACATAATGTTGTTGATAGTATAAGACATTATTTCCTGAATGAAATAATGTTGATATTGACTCAACGATTGACTTTACTGGTTACTGCATAATAGAAGGTTTTACTGTTTTTCATATTGTTTTTTGATTTAATATTTGATTATAAGATAAATGATATACAATTTTATTGTTGGTAAGCAAAACGTATGAATTTATAGTTAAAGTTTCCTCCCTCGCCAATGATAAACTTCACGGTATGTTTACCTTTAGTTAGATAAAGTTTGGGTTGATTTTCAGGATAAACATCATGTTGCCATTTGAAGGCATTCCAATCATTGTCATTTATCATGTGAACAGAGTTTGTTGCAACACCATCCACTTCCAACGAATAATATCCACCATTACCGTTGTTGACAGAACGGAAGAGGTCGAAAGCGTATGTGCCTTCATCTTGTACGTCAAGGGTAAACATTTGCCATTCGTCGGCTCCGGTATATCCGATGTTCATGCCGAATTCCGTATCCACACCGGGACTGTTGTCGTCACCTTTTTCCGAACGGTAGTTGTAACCTGCTTCATTGTGAGCGCTGTTATCATGATAACCAACGCCTTCACCTCCCAAGTCGAAATTGAAAACGGAAATCTCGCGGGTCTCAGAAGCGGAAAGTATGGAACGCAAGTCTTCATAATTGTCTAGAACGACAGGGGCTACATAGAATGTATCTGCGGCGTTGTTTTCGGGAACTGCATATGTTGCATAAGACAGGTCGGAGCCAAAGTCTAATAAATAGGAGTTCGTTTCACTGCCAAGAATATATTTGGTGACATCTTCTCCTGCTTCATTTTTGTAGTTCAGTACGCAACTTCCCGGTTTATCTTTCCATTTTACTACCAGTCCGTTACCAAAACGGGTAGCTACTTCTACGGTACGATTGCTCAGTGTAGATTGGAATGACTCACCATATACATTGGCAGAAACATTGATCGGATTTGCCTGATTTCCATACCGGTCTACACAAGTCACTGTGAAATCATACTTCTTATTTTCTTCCAGATTGTCATAATAGAATTTGAAAACGCCGCTTTTATAGTTCACTTCTTCTTCGATGGAACTATTGTTGTTATTACATATGACGTTCATCTTCTGGACTTTTCGTTGTCGATATTCACTTCTATTAAAACACGTTTATTTCCTGCGCGTGCCAGTACTTCTTTAGAGGTGGGCAGGCTTACTGTTACATCTATTGTTTTGGTCCATTCTCCCTGCGCAATAGTGATTTGAGTGTTGCCTACTCCTGTAGCGGTTACCAGCCCCTCATTGGTTACTGTGGCGATGGACGGGTCTTCACTAGTCCATTCAAATGTACTTTCGGTGGGGCTTGCGGTCAGTTGTTCCGTATCTCCGAAGAACAGGTCCAGTGAAGTCTGATTGACGTAAACCATGTTCTCATAATTGTGATTGATTTCTCCGGTGTGACATGCTATCATGCAAAAGATTGCCAATAGCGATATTCCCAATTTCGATAATTTACTTACATATTTACTCATAGTAAATTCCTCCTAAATTTTTAAGGTTAATCTATTTTTTTTTTGTTATCTGGTGTTGCAAACGTACGATAAAGCTGGCTTAAATCTAAGTACGAATGCTGCAAACTTTAGTCTGAATGCGCCAAAATAGGCTATAATATCCGTTATTTCATGGGTTCTTCGAGTTTTAACCAATACTAATTTCTATTTTGCGCTGTTGTCTGCTGAAATAGCTCTTTTGATAGAGTTGTAAGTAGACTCTTGAATTTAATTTATAGTATGATCTTGCTTGTGCCACCTTATTGGCACAACTGTGCCAAGTGCTTGGCATCACCGTGCCAATAGGGTGGCACTACTGTGCCAAAGGCTTGGCACAAGCAAGACACAGTTTTACCTATTTACTCTGATATAATGAACAGATGATTTTGATACTATAAACTAATCAGTCAGGTATACTTTTTACAGCGAAACAGTGAGTTTATCTCCCGCATTCATACTGATCTGTACCGAACCGTCTGCATTTATTTCAGGTGTAAATGCTTTCTTGTTCATTTTCCAGTTGTATGCACTTGCATTTGTGATGCGGAAAGAGAACTCAGCCGGGACGGATGCTCTTAATTCGGTATTTTCTATCCGGGCATTTTTCCAGTTCGCATCCAGTTCAATTCCGCCGCGGGCACAAAGTCCTTTGAAACTTCCGTCTTTCCATTCTTCCGGTAGGCAGGGGAGCAGTTCAATCCGGTTGTCGTAGCTTTGCAGCAACATTTCTGCGATACCTGCGGCTCCGGCCGTGTTTCCGTCGAAAGCGAAGATATCATCGTTGGCTCCGGCAATTCCGGCAGGAGAAACAGTGAACATATTTTCGCGGGACAGAGGGCCTAAAAGTTGCTTTACACTATCGTATGCTTTCTTTGGCTCTTTCAGGCGGGCATAGAAACAAATCATATTGGCGCGGCTCCACTCCGTATCTTCCCAGTCCTTGGCAGCCAGACGTCTTTCGATGGTGGTATAGGCAGCTTTTGCCAGTTCGGGTGTTTTATTTAACGTAATCTGCGAATAAGGATAGAGAGATAACAAGTGTGTGGTGTGACGGTGATTGGGGTGTGCTTCTTCGTAATCTTCAAACCATTCCTGTACGCCTCTGTTTGCGCTGATACGGAAAGGAGGAAGTTTACTGATAGCGGTACGGAGGCTGTCGGCAAATGAGGCATCGACATTTAATATTTCCGTCGATTGCAGGCATGCCGAGAATATCTCATAAGCCAGTACACGGTCGCGTTGGCATCATAGATGCGCAAAACTCTTTGTCCCTGATAGCGGAAACTGTTCTCCGGTGAGATGCTGGGACCTGTCACAAGATAATTGTTTCGTGGATCAATGACCATATAATCCAGCAGGAATTCGGCATTGCTCTTTAATAAAGGATAAGCGGTTTCTTTCAGGAACTTTTTATCCTGGGTGTATTCATATTGAGTCCATACATGAGAAGTGAGCCATGAGGAGGCAGTCGGGAACAATCCCCAGAGGATGCTGCCCGATACGGCTGCGTATCCCCACGGATTCGATGTGGTGTGGGCAGTCCATCCTTTGCAGCCGTATAAGTCCTGAGCTATTTTTGAACCATGCACAGACAAGTCTTTGATATAGTCGAAAAGCGGGAGATGACACTCGGGCAGGTTACCCACATTGGCGATCCAGTAGTTTTGTTCCGTATTGATATCCAGGTGATAATCATTAGTCCAACCCATGTGGCAAGCCAGGTTGTCATTGAAGAATCCTTGCAGGGCTACAGGCAGCGGAGAGTTGGGACGCGAAGAAGCAATCAGCAGATAACGGGCGTACTGGAAGAATAAGGCATCCAGTCCGGATCAGATTCTCCCGCTTTCACTCGTGCCCAGCGCTGGTCATTCGGCAGATGGTTCAATTTGCCATTGTCTCAAATGAGAGGGCTACCCGGGAGAAAGCGGAGCATAGTCTTCTACATGTGTATTTCTCAGCGTTTTGAAGCTTTTCTTAGCGGCTGCTTCGATTGTTTCCTTGCATTTCTGCTTGTAGTCGTATCCTGCGAATGTTGTATTCTTATAATTGGTACGTACGTCAGACAGTAAGGTTACTTCCGTTGCCTTGTCGATGAGGAGTTTCTTTCCGTCGGCTTTGATAGTTCCTCCTTTTATTTCTACAGCGATGCGTCCTTCAAATAATACTCCTCCTCTGCCATGTTTTCAAACTCGGCGTTACCGGTATAGATCAGTTGGTTCCCGGAGGCTATGACTTCGGCATTTCTGAGCAAATTCAGTTCTAGTTCTATCGTGATGGCTTCCGGACGGCTGGCTGTGATATACATGGCAATTACGTCATCCGGATTGGAAGCGATAGACTGACGGGTATATTCTGTGTCACCTATTTTATAAGTGACGGTATTGACAGCAGTAGATAAATCCAGTTCGTGGTGATAGTCGGACAATTCTCCTTCGGGATAAGTGAAATTCAGTTTCAGGTCACCGATAGGAAGATGTGTTCCGGCGGAATGCGGACTTCCGGCCATCGTGTTTCCGGCGATGTGGTTGCCTTCGGCAAGATTGCCCTCAAAGAACAGTTTCCGTATCTCGTCGAGTTTTCTCTTCCCAGCGGACGCTGTTGATGTTCATCATACTCCCCGACCACATGGTCGATTCGTTCAGGCCGATGGTTTCCGTTTCCACGCCACCATATACCATTGCTCCGAGACGACCATTCCCCAAAGGCAGAGATTTCATCCATTCGTCAGCAGGTTTGTCATACCATAATTTCATATTATCTGTGGTTGCTTCTGACGGCAAGCAACTACTGAACAGAAGTGTGGCCCCGATAATCAGGCCAAGTGATCTCGTTATGTTTCTCATGTTACAAATTAATTATTCAATGATGCTGCAAAGGTATCCGGGAAGGTCAATTTAAAATGAACAAATGCGCCTATTACTGAAACAAATGCGTCAACTGCTTTCTGCGTACCATTTTTTGGTGTATATTTGCCCGCATAGCAAATTATAATAGTTCTATGTATATGAAGAAACACCTGATGCGATTGTTCCTCCTGAATTGTCTGCTGTTACTCTCCATCTGTGTCGTTCGTGCACAGGATCGTTCCGATTTCTATTTCACTCATGTCAATGGAGAAAATGGATTGTCGGCCAGTAATGTGAAAGCAATCTTGCAGGATAGTTATGGATTTATGTGGTTCGGAACTAAAAACGGACTCAACCGCTATGACGGAACTTCCATCCTTCAGTTCAACTGTGATGATCTGGTAGCGGGAGTGGGTAATCATAATATTGCCGCCCTTTTTGAAGATAACAAACGAAACCTATGGGTAGGAACGGACAGAGGCGTTTATATCTATGATCCAAGGATTGATGTTTTTACTCATTTCAGTTTGTCTACACGGGAAGGAATAACCGTTGATAACTGGGTGGCGGAGATACTGTCCGACTCATTGGATAATATATGGATACTGATTCCCGATCAGGGAATCTTCCGTTATAAGGACGAAAAGTTAAGTTTTTACTCTCTCACGAATAAGGATAATCTCAAAATAATAATCCCGAATGTATCTGTGTGAATGAAAAGGTGAGGTATGGATAGGTACTTCGGGTGTCGGGCTATTCAAGTATAATCCCAAGGAAGATAAGTTTGAGCAATATCTGACCGACCGGACCGGACGTTCGCTGGCAGATAAGACAATTATAAGTATTTGCTTTCAGGGTGAAAATGCTATCCTTGCCATACACGAAGGAGATCTGATAAAATACAATACCGTCACCAACGAATTAAGTGACATTCCTTTCCTTGGTGAGAAGAAGACATTCCTGCGGGATGTGATGTGTTTTGAAGATGAAATCTGGGTAGGTTCGCTTCATGGTGTTTTTATCATTAACGAGAAGAAGAATAAGGTGACTCATCTCAAGGAGGACTTGATGCGTTCGTTCAGCCTCTCCGATAACAGTATTTATTCTATCTACAGAGATCATGAAGGAGGAATCTGGATCGGTACGATGTTCGGCGGTGCCAATTACCTGCCCAAGCGTGAGCTGACCTTTGATAAATATGTACCGGAAGTGACTCACATTCGTTGAATACCAAACGAATCAGAGGATTGGCGGAAGATAACTACGGATGTATTTGGATAGGGACGGAAGATAACGGTGTCAATGTACTGGACCCTAAAACGGGTGAAGTGCATCAGATACACGATCATGTTCCCGGCCGTCTGATTACATTATGCGTCAGACATTACAATGATCATGTCTATGTGGACTGCTCAAACAGGGGATGAACGATATCAGCCTGCCCGGCGAACATCTGCGGTATGTCAGTGATGCGGAGTTGGGCATTGAGGAAGGTAGTGTATATAGTTTCCTGATAGATAGCAAAGGGCGCAGATGGATAGGTCCGGATGGGGCTGTATATGTCGCAACCCAACGAAAAGAAATATCATAAGATAGATGAAGTAGGGTATTGCTGGATTTACGATATCATGGAAGACAAGGATGGTCTGATCTGGATTGCCACAATGGGAAACGGTATCTGGAAATGCAATCCCGAAACCGGTACGTATCATAACTATTACTTTAATGAAGGGAAAAGCTCTAACTCCGTCAGTTCCATCATGCAGGACAGTAAAGGGAATATATGGTTCTCTACCGACCGTGGCGGTATATGCAGATATAATGAAGCACAGGACGACTTTACCACTTTCAGTATCGAAGACGGGCTGCCGGACGATGTAGCTTACAATATATTGGAAGATGATGCCGGAAATCTGTGGTTTGGCACCAATAAAGGATTGGTCAAGTTCAATCCCGAGAATGGAGATGTACGTGTCTTTACCAATAAGGACGGACTATTGGGTAATCAGTTCAATTATCAATCGGCATTGAAAGCTCAGGATGGAAGGTTCTATTTCGGCGGGGTGGACGGGTTGATCGCGTTCGATCCTACTGTTCAGGAGGAGGAAAGGCCACTTCCGCCTGTCTACATTTCCAAGTTTAGTATATATAATAAGGAGGTGACAGTGCATACCCTGACTCACCCTAAAACAATGTATCGTACATACGGATGAAATCGTCCTGCCATGATCAGGCCAATATCAGTTTTGACGTGGCCTTGCTCAGTTACTCTACTGCCGAGTCCAACCAATACTATTATCGTATGGAACCGCTTGACAGGGATTGGGTACGGGCAGCCAGCAACCAGAACATCTCGTATGCCAAACTTCCGCCGGGAAAATACACCTTCCGTGTGCAGGCTACTCACGGCAGCAAGTCCGAGTCGTCCACACGTTCTCTGTCTATTATCATTCTTCCTCCGTGGTGGCAGTCTATCATCGCTTACATTGTATATACCGTGTGTATTATCCTGATCGTGGTTGGCACCATCTTATGGTACAAACGCCGCAAGGAGAAGCAACTGGAAGAACGGCAAAAACTGTTCGAGATCGAAAAGGAGAAGGAACTGTACGAATCCAAAGTAGACTTCTTCACAGAGATAGCGCACGAAGTGCGTACCCTTTGACACTGATCAACGGTCCTCTCGAAGCCATTGAGGAAATGGAGATACAGGAGCCCAAGATGAAGAAGTATATCAGTGTGATGGTCCAGAACACCAAACGCCTGCTGGAACTTACCGGACAACTGCTGGACTTCCAGAAGATCGGTGCCAACAAGCTGACCATGAAATTTGAGAGCGTGGACATTACCGAACTTCTTGCCGGAATCGTGGCACGCTTTGAAGTGACGTTCAGCCTGAACCGAAAAGAATTGCAGTTAAAATCGACAGATGAGCAGGTGTGGGCAGCTGTAGATAAAGAAGCAATCACCAAGATACTGAGCAACCTGCTCAATAATGCGCTGAAGTACGCCAGCCAGAATGTACTGGTAGAACTGGAAAAGGAGAAGACAGCTTTACGATTCGCGTCACCAGTGACGGAAACAAGATTCCGGCGGAAGTCAGCCAATATATATTCGAACCGTTCTATCAGGTGGACAGAAGAGAAGCCCCGTAATGGAGTAGGCATCGGTTTGTCTCTGGCACGTTCGCTGGCATCCCTGCATAAAGGCACGATCTATCTGGACACCAATCAGGAGAGCAATGTTTTTGTACTGACCATTCCTTTGAATATGGAGGGCATTAAACAGGAGAACAACAAAGCCATACAGAAAGACATTGTCGAGCTGGACGAACATACGCCCGTCACGGCCGATATGTATGGATATACCCTCCTGCTGGTAGAAGACAATGAAAGTATGCTGACCTTTATTCTCGAACGCTTGCAGGAAAACTTCACCGTAGAGACAGCGATGAACGGGGTAGAAGCACTGGAAATATTGAGAAGCAGCCATATCGACTTGATCATCAGTGATATCATGATGCCTGTAATGGACGGATACCAACTCTGCAAGGAAGTAAAATCGGATATGGAGCTTTCTCATATTCCTATTATCTTCCTTACAGCCAAGAATGACATCGACAGCAAAATCAACGGTCTGAAATATGGTGCGGAAGCATACGTTGAGAAACCTTTCTCTTTCAATTATCTGAAAGAACAAGTCCTGTCCTTGCTTGACAACAGGCGCAGGGAAAGAGAAGCCTTTGCAAAACGTCCCTTCTTCTCTGTCAACAATATGCAGATGAACAAGGCGGACGAGGAATTTATGAATAAGGTGATCAAGGTCATTGAAGATAACATAACCGATGATAATTTCGGTGTAGAACGAATGGCAGATATACTCTGCATGAGCCGTTCCAGTTTGTTAAGGAAAATCAAGACACTGTTCAACTTGTCTCCGCTCGATTTTATCCGGTTGATCAAGCTGAAGAAGGCAGCCGAGTTTATTCAGGAAGGTAAATACCGGATCGGAGATATCTGCTATATGGTCGGCATCAATTCGCCGTCTTATTTCAGCAAGTTATTCCTGAAACAATTCGGCATGACACCTAAAGATTTTGAGAAACAATATCAATCCGGCAAGCAGATCATTATCACGCAGGAGATAAAGAATGTCGAGGCAGGAGAGGGCACAAAATAGATAAAATACCTCTCTTAGCCCGCATTGGAGCTTATTTGCCGTATTTTTATCATTTTTTGAATCGTTTGTATATAGTAAAGGAGATGCCAATCCTTACCTTTGTGGCATACCTCAATAAGAGAAAAAGGTTTCTTATTCGGGTATGCTTTATTTTTTTTACATAAGAACATTGTACCATATGAAAAACCAAAAGCTACTACTAAAAAAAATGTCGGGAGTATCCTTGATGCTTCTTCTGTTTCTTTTCTTTTCCAACTGTGCCAGTGGAGACAAGATTTTCTCTACCGATGTATGGAATATAACTTACGATGATCAGCAAGGAGGGATAACACTCACCTATAAGTCAAAAAATATTTGTAACGGAATGTATGCTTCTTATCAATGGGAAGGGAAGGAGATCAAGACGAGTGACTATGCCCGCCATAAAATCAGTACGGGCAAAGTTTCCGATTCTTTCGGGAAAGGGCATATATATAAGGTAGAGTATACGGATAAGGAACTTCCGAAGCTGACTCAGTATTTCTATCTTTATCCGGGTAAGGAATATATACTGACCGATTTTACGGTCGAAGCGAAAGAGGAAATCAGTTCCGGCAGAATGGCTCCTGTCAATGTCGATTCTATATCCGGATTCTTGCAGGCAGGTGATAACCGTGCCCTTTTTGTTCCGTTCGACAATGACAAATGGATCAGATATCAGTCTCATCCGCTTGGTTTCGATACATTGGTGAGTTATGAAGTGACAGCCATATTCAATAATGAAAGCCGGAACGGTCTGGTGGTCGGCTCCGTAGAACATGATAACTGGAAAACAGGTATTTCAATAGGTAAGGGGGATCGTGATAACATTGGTTCGCTGGTATGTTATGGGGGCATAGCAGATGAGCAGACTCGTGACGTAAAGGCTCACGGTGCATTAGCAGGTAAAAAGATAAAATCCCCTAAAGTCTTTTTGGGTTTCTTTGAAGATTGGTGCGATGGACTTGAAGCGTATGCAAAAGCCAACGCTGTAATTGCCCCTCCCAAAGCATGGGAGAAAGCTGTTCCATTTGGTTGGAACAGCTGGGGGGCATTACAATTCAATCTGACTTATGAGAAAGCGATGGAAGTCTCCGATTATTTCAAGGAGAATCTGCAGAATAATCATTTTGTAAACCCTGATCAGACTGTCTATATCGGTCTGGACTCCGGTTGGGACTGTATGAATGAGGAACAACTGAAATCATTTATAGAAAAGTGTAAGTCGAACGGACAGATTGGTGGTATCTACTGGACTCCGTTCACCGACTGGGCACGCGATCCGGAACGGACGGTAGATGCCGCACCGGAATATAAATACAAAGATATCTATCTCTATGCCAACGGAAAGCCGCAGGAACTGGACGGCGCTTATGCAGTCGATCCAACGCATCCGGCAGTGGAAGCTATGATGAAGAAGATTTCCGGTTTGTTCCACCGTGCAGGATTCGAGTATGTGAAGATGGACTTCATGACACACGGTGCGATGGAAGCGGACAAATGGTATAATCCTGAGATTACCACAGGTATACAGGGATATAATTATGGCATGAAGCTGCTCAATCAATATTTTGGAGATATGTATATCAATCTCTCCATTTCTCCTGTCTTCCCTGCCCAGTATGCGCAGTCACGCAGAATAGCCTGTGATGCGTGGAACCAGATCAAGGATACCGAATATACATTGAACGCTCTTTCATACGGCTGGTGGCAGAAGTATATCTATCAATATAATGATGCCGATCATATTGTACTGAGAGATGCTACCGACGGAGAAAACCGTGCCCGTATTACTTCGGGTGTCATTACGGGTATTTACATTACAGGAGACGATTTCAGTGCGGGAGGAGGAAAAGACGGCAAAGAGAAGTCACAGAAATATCTGACCAATGCGGCAGTGAATGCGGTGGCGACAGGAGAAGTGTTCCGTCCTGTGGAAGGAAACGGAGAGAAGTCGGAACATATCTTTGTAAGAAAGACACCCGATGGTCGTTTCCATTGTGCGGTATTCAACTACTCGGACCAGGAACAGACAACTGTACTTTCGTTGGAAAGAATAGGACTGGACAAGGCACGCGGCTATCAGGTGAAGGAATTATGGAGCGGCAACGAGACTTCTGCCACAGGACAGCTTGAAGTGACCATACCCTCAAAGACGTGCAATTACTAGAATTTAAATAACCGGAGAAATGAAAAAATACCAATTAACTCTTTTATCGTTATGTGTGGCAGCCTTTACGCAAGCGAAGGTCACATTGCCGTCATTCTTTACCGATAATATGGTTATTCAGCAAAACAGTCAGCTGACGTTACCGGGAAAAGCGAAAGCCGGTAAACAAGTGACTGTGAAGGTGAGCTGGAATCATGAGAAATATACGACTAAAGTATCAGCCGACGGTCGTTTTAGCATAGAAGTCCGACTCCGCCTGCCGGAGGACCTTATCAGATCACTGTTTCGGATGGTGAGAAACTAGTGTTGAATAACGTCCTGTCAGGCGAAGTCTGGATATGTTCTGGTCAGTCGAATATGGAAATGCCCGTTGCCGGATGGGGAAAAGTGATGAATTACGAACAGGAGGTTGCCGATGCCGATTATCCTTCCATCCGTCTGTTGCAGGTAAAGAAGACCGTTGCTTTCTCTCCGCAGGATAACGTAGAAATGAATATGAACGGCTGGCAGGAATGTAGTTCCGCTACTGTACCGGAGTTTTCTTCCGTTGCTTATTTCTATGCCCGTAAGTTGTGGAAAGAACTGAATGTGCCCGTTGGGGTGATTGACTGCACTTGGGGCGGTACACCTGCCGAATCATGGACAAGCCATCAGACATTGAAGCAAGTCATGGGATTCCAGAAAAAGATGGCCGAAATGGAAAGCGCAGGCTTCCAAAGAGAGAAACTTGTCGAACTTTACCATCAGGAAATGGACGAGTGGCTTCAGCAGTTTGATGCCAGGGATGCCGGATTCAAAGACGGAGTTCCCCAATGGATATCAGCTCTTCAGACAGGGAATGGATGGAAACCGATGGAACTGCCCGCCTACTGGGAAACCCGCGGACTGAATTTTGACGGTACTGTTTGGTTCCAGAAAGAAGTGGAAATACCTGCTGACTGGAGCGGTAAGGAAATCTCTTTCCATCTGGCTATGATCGACGACGACGATATCACTTACTTTAACGGAAAAGAGATAGGAAGAACTTCGGGATGTAATACGATGCGTACTTATAAGATTCCCGCAGCCTTGGCAAAGGCAGGTAAAGGGGTTATCACCATCCGTGCCATAGATTATGGAGGTGAAGGTGGTATCCACGGAGAACCTCAGCAGATGTATATGGAAGCGAACGGCAAGAAGATTTCCTTGGCGGGCAACTGGAACTATCACACCGGAGTATCGATGACCGGCGCACCTTCCAGACCATTGTCTCCCGAAGGAACCGGCTGGCCGACATCCTGTTACCCGACCGTACTTTACAATGCAATGATACATCCTTTTACTGTCTTTCCTATCAAGGGTGCTATCTGGTATCAGGGAGAAAATAATGTAGGATTCGACGAGCAGTACAGGGTACTTTTCCAGTCAATGATTACAGATTGGAGAAGGGCATGGAAACAGGATTTTCCTTTCTACTTTGTGCAGTTGGCCAATTATCTGAAACCGGAAGAAGTGCAGCCGGATTCCAAATGGGCGGCTCTCCGTGATGCACAGGCACATGCGCTGCACCTGCCTAATACAGGTATGGCATGTGCCATCGACCTCGGCGAAGCTTATGATATCCACCCGAAAAACAAACAGGAAGTAGGAAAGCGGCTGGCGCAAGCGGCATTGGCGAAGACCTATAACAAAGGTACATACGAAGTGCCCGCATTCCTTGGATACCGCATTTCGGGACGTACGCTGATTCTTAGTTTCGATCAGGAAGTAGTAGCCAAAGAAGGTGCTCCGAAAGGCTTTATACTGGCGGGACCGGACGGGAAATACGTTCCGGCACAGGCTACCATCCGGGGAAAAGAAGTCATTCTACAATCCGACCAGATAGAAATACCGACGGCGGCTTGCTATGCGTGGGCAGACAATCCTGTTTGTAATCTATATGGCAAGAGCGGGCTTCCCGTACCCCCGTTCCGCACCAGAGAATAAATATCAACCATAACAATGTAAACCATGAAATTAAAAGCATTCTTACTTTTTTTTCTATTGAGTTCTTTTTCTCTTTTGCAGGCTGCCGACAAGCCTCTGATCAAAATAGAAACCGAACGGACCAGCCTTATCTATCAAGTAGCTGACAACGGACGTCTGTATCAGAAATACTTGGGCAAAAAGCTTAACCATGATTCCGATATCCAGTATCTGCCACAAGGGACTGAAGCTTATCTGACTCATGGTATGGAGGACTACTTTGAACCGGCTATTCACATACGTCATAATGACAATAACTCTTCATTGCTGCTGAAATATGTAGATCATTCGAGCAATGCCATCGGTAACGGGGTCAACGAAACCGTAATTACCCTTAAGGATGATAAATACCCTGTGACTGTGAAGTTGCATTATGTAGCATACGGCAAAGAGAACATTATCCGTGCGTTTAGTGAAATCAGCCATGAAGAGAAGAAGCCTGTGATACTTTGCAAGTATGCTTCATCAATGCTTCACTTGAACAGCAGCAAGTATTTCCTGACTGAATTTTCCGGTGACTGGGCACACGAAGCCAACGTGACTGAAAGAGAACTGGCTTTCGGCAAAAAGGTGATCGATACGAAGTTGGGTGCACGTGCCAATATGTTTGTATCTCCTTTCTTCCAACTGGCTCTTGACAATCCTTCGCAGGAGAATGCAGGCGAAGTGCTGGTAGGAACCATCGGATGGACGGGTAACTTTCGCTTTACTTTCGAAGTGGACAACAAAACGAACTGCGTATTATCAGCGGTATCAACCCGTACGACTCGAATACAGCCTGCCCGCCAAAGAAGTGTTCCGTACTCGGACTTCTATTTCACTTACAGCACGCAGGGGAAAGGTGAGGCCAGCCGTAACTTCCATGACTGGGCGCGCAATCATCAGGTGAAAAACGGTAATGATACCCGCATGACTTTGCTTAACAACTGGGAATCTACCTATTTTGACTTTGATGAAAATAAACTGATCGGCTTGATGGATGAGGCTACCAAGCTGGGCGTAGATATGTTCCTGCTGGATGATGGTTGGTTTGCCAACAAATATCCTCGTAGCAGTGACCATCAGGGGTTGGGCGACTGGGAAGAGACTGCCGACAAACTTCCGAACGGAGTAGGGCGTCTTGTTGAAGAAGCACAAAAGAAAGGTATCAAGTTCGGTATATGGATAGAGCCGGAAATGGTGAATCCCAAAAGCGAGCTTTACGAAAAGCATAAGGACTGGGTGATTCATCTGCCTAACCGTGATGAATACTACTTCCGCAACCAGATGGTGCTCGACCTTAGCAATCCGAAAGTACAGGATCATGTATTCGGCGTGGTGGACAACCTGATGACCAAATATCCCGGCATCGCTTCAAATGGGACTGCAACAGCCCGATTACGAATATCTATTCGGTGTATCTGAAAGATAAACAGTCTCATCTGTACGTTGATTATGTGCGCGGACTTTACAAGGTGCTGGACAGAATCAAGGCTAAATATCCTAATCTTCCGATGATGCTGTGCCGGTGGCGGCGGACGCTCCGACTATGAAGCATTGAAGTACTTCACAGAGTTCTGGCCAAGCGACAATACCGATCCTATCGAACGTCTGTTTATCCAATGGGGCTATTCGCAGATCTTCCCAAGTAAGACACTGTGTGCCCACGTCACTACTTGGAATCGTGGAACCAGTATCAAGTTCCGTACCGATGTAGCCATGATGTGCAAATTAGGATTCGACATCAAACTGGAAGACATGAATCAGAATGAGCACCTTTACTGTGATCAGGCAGTCAAGAACTACAACCGTCTGAAACCTGTCATCCTTGAAGGTGATTTGTATCGCCTCGTTTCTCCTTACGGAAGCAACCATACTTCTTCCATGTTTGTAGGCAAGGACAAAAACGGCTGCGGTATTTGCCTTCGATATCCATCCGCGCTATGCGGAAAAGACATTGCCTGTCCGCCTGCAAGGGTTGGATGCCGACAAGAAGTACCGTGTGAAGGAAATCAATATGATGCCCGGTAGCGGTTCCTCATTGAAGGGTAACAACCAGGTTTTCTCCGGAGAATATCTAATGAACGTCGGACTGGATCTTTTCACAACGCAGCAGCTCAACAGCCGTCTCATTGAAATAACAGAAGAATAAAAGCCATAGACATAAGAAACATATCTTATAAAACACCACGAACCATGAAGAAATTACTTTTAAGTGTATGTGCATTTTCATTGACTCTCGCTACGTTGCGGGGGAAATCACTAAATATGTAAATCCGTTTATTGGAACGGGGCCATCGATGGGGACTTTCGGGTAATAATTACCCGGGGCGACCTCGCCGTTCGGTATGATACAGCTTTCTCCGGACACCAGTGAAGCTCCCAATTGGGGACGCTTCCGGCTACGACTATAACCGGAATACGATCTTCGGTTTCAGCCATACCCGCCTGAGTGGGACAGGAGCCTCGGACCTGATCGACATTACATTGATGCCGACCAGTAGCGGACGCACTTCTTCCGCATTCACGCATGACGAAGAGGCCCGTCCGGCTATTATCAGGTAATGCTGAAAGATGAGAATATTAATGCAGAGCTTACCACTACTCAGAGAAACGGTATCCACCGCTATCAATATCCCGCCGGCAAAGATGCGGAGATTATATTGGATATGGACCACTCGGCAGATAAGGGCAGTTGGGGACGCCGGATCATTAACTCTCAGATCCGCATTCTGAATGATCATGCAGTGGAAGGTTACCGTATCATCACCGGATGGGCGAAACTGCGCAAGATTTATTTCTACATGGAGTTTTCCAGTCCTATCCTTACTTCTACGCTGAGAGACGGCGGGCGTGTTCATGAAAACACAGCCGTGATCAACGGTACGAATCTTCATGGCTATTTCCGTTTCGGCCAACTGAATGGCAAACCATTGACGTGCAAAGTAGCCCTTTCGTCCGTCTCTATGGAGAATGCCCGTCAGAACATGGAACAGGAAGCACCGCACTGGGATTTCGACCGCTATGTGGCTGCTGCGGATGCTGATTGGGAAAAACAACTAGGAAAGATCGAAGTGAAAGGTACGGAAGTGCAGAAAGAGATATTCTATACGGCTCTTTACCACACCATGATACAGCCTAACACCATGTCCGACGTGAACGGCGAATACATGGCTGCCGACTATACGACCCGCAAGGTGGCGAACAATGAAACTCATTACACCACATTCTCCCTGTGGGATACTTTCCGCGCTTCTCATCCTCTCTACACATTGCTGGAACCCGAACGGGTGACTGACTTCGTGAAGAGCATGATACGCCAGTATGAATATTACGGCTACCTGCCTATCTGGCAATTATGGGGACAGGACAATTACTGTATGATCGGTAACCACTCCATCCCTGTGATCACTGATGCCATCCTGAAAGGTATTCCTGGAATTGATATGGAGAAGGCCTATGAAGCAGTCTATAACAGTTCGGTAACCTCACACCCCAACTCTCCTTTTGAGGTATGGGAGAAATACGGCTTTATGCCCGAAAACATTCAGACTCAATCTGTCTCCATCACTCTGGAGCAGGCTTTTGATGATTGGTGTGTTGCCCAACTGGCTGCAAAATTGAACAAGGATGCCGATTATCAGCGATTCCACAAACGCTCCGAATATTACCGGAACCTTTTCCATCCGAAAACGAAGTTCTTCCAGTCCAAGAATGACAAGGGAGAATGGATCGAACCTTTCGACCCGTATCAATACGGTGGAAACGGTGGGCATCCGTTTACCGAAGGAAATGCATGGCAATACTTTTGGTATGTTCCGCATAACATCCAGGCCTTGATGGAACTGACAGGAGGAACGAAAGCCTTTGAACAAAAGCTGGATACCTTCTTTACCTCTACCTATAAGAGTGAGCAGATGAATCATAACGCTTCGGGATTTGTGGGACAGTATGCACATGGCAATGAGCCCAGCCATCACGTAGCTTATCTCTATAATTTTGCAGGTCAGCCGTGGAAGACGCAAAAGTATGTCAGCCATATTCTGAACACGCTGTATAACAACACTTCTTCGGGATATGCCGGAAATGATGACTGCGGTCAGATGTCTGCCTGGTATGTATTCAGTGCGATGGGATTCTATCCGGTCAATCCTGCCGACGGCCGGTATATCATCGGTTCCCCGCTTTTGGATGAGTGTACTTTGAAACTAGCAGGTAATAAGGAATTCCGTATCCGGACCATCCGTAAGTCTCCCGAAGATATCTACATTCAGTCGGTGACTTTGAACGGGAAGAAACACAAAGATTTCTTCATCACTCATCAGGACATCATGAACGGTGGTACGATGGTGTTCAAGATGGGTAAGAAACCATCCGGATGGGGAAAGTAAACAGTATGAATTCAGATATTGTATCTAATAGAAACATGGATGAGTTATATCATATAGGGCAATAAATATTATAGCCTTGTTTCTATATAATAAGAGACTGTCTACCTTCTGACAGTCTCTTATTATTATTTTCTTATTTAACCTCTTCGGAAGTCTGTAACATCTGGAATAGCTTGTCCAGCTTTGGAGCCATGATAATCTCCGTACGGCGGTTCTTGCTTCTGCCTTCCGCAGTTTCATTGTCGTCAACAGGCATATATTCGCCGCGACCGCTGGGCTGTATCTGCAAAGGATTTACACCGTAGTTCTTGATCAGGATACGTACGACGGAGGTAGCACGAATCACGCTCAAATCCCAGTTGTCTTTGAACTGTACGGTGTTGATCGGTTTATTGTCGGTGTGACCTTCGATAAATACGTCGATGTCGGTCTGCTTGTTCAGGACTTCCGCCAATTTGCCGAGAGCTTCCTCTCCGCGTTTATCCAGACGGGCGCTTCCTGACTGAAACAGCAATTTGTCCGACATTGCCACATACACCTTTCCATCCTTTTCACGAACCGTCAGTTCGTCTGTGCTAAAGCCCAGTAACGCGTCTTTCACACTGTTCAGCAGTTGTTTCACTTTCTCGTTCTGAGCGTTGATCATGTCCTGCAACTCGTTGATGGTGCGTTCTCTTTCGCTAAGTTCGTTTTTCTTCTGACTCAACAAGGCATTCAGTTTTTCCTGTTCCGTCATGTTAGTACTAAGCATGCTCTGATACTGACGGATACTGTTTCCCATCTGGGTGGTATCACGCAGGAGCTTCTTGATTTGTGCTGACAGCTGGTCGCCCGTGTTGCGGCAATCAGTCAATAAACTTTGCAAGCTGTCGATACTTGCAATACGTGCGGTTTCTGTCATCATGAACTTCTTTTTCGTTACACATGAAGTACATAATAACAATGTAAGGAAAATAAATAATGCAATTTTCTTCATTACGCTTTATTTTTTTTGCAAAGAAATAATTTTCTTCTGAAGATTACAAAAATTCTTTTATTAAACTCTGTGTCATATAGTTAAGAAATGACCTGAGAGAATTTTACTGCTGGCACTTCGTTGATGTCAAGACAGGCTGTTGTGCGGAATATGCTAAAGAATCAGCGTTGCAGAAACTCGCAAAGTTTCTGTACAGCCAGTGCACGGTGACTGATCTTGTTCTTTATTTCGTTTCCCAGTTCGGCAAAAGTCTGTTCGTACCCTTCGGGCTTGAATATCGGGTCATAACCGAAGCCGGAATCTCCGCGCTTCTCTTTGATGATTTCCCCTTTGATCACACCTTCAAAGAGATATTCCTTTCCGTCGAGAATCAGCGAAATGGCAGTGCGGAATTGCGCTTTCCGATTCTCTTTTCCTTCCAGTTCGTGGAGCAGCTTGCGCATATTCGCCTGAGCATCGTGTCCTTCGCCTTCGGCATAGCGGGCGGAGTACCTCCGGGCGCTCCATTCAGAGCTTCCACTTCCAGTCCGGTGTCATCGGCAAAGCAGTCCAGCTGATAGTTCCGGTAGATAAAGAAGATTTCAGCAAGGCATTTCCTTCCAGCGTTTCGGCTGTTTCGGGAATGTCCGTGTGGCAGTCAATGTCATTCAGACTGAGCAGTTCTACCTTATCTCCGAGAATAGCGGCTACTTCTTCGAGCTTATGAGCATTGTTAGTGGCAAATACAAGTTTGCGTTTCATTGTCTTATTCTTGTTTTTAGCGGAATTATCCGATTCATTCACCTGTTTATTTCACTTTCAACTGATCGAATCCTTCGCCATACACCCCGATGACGGAACTTTGCGAGATGAAAGCGTTCGGGTCGATACGTTTTACCAGTCGGAAGATATCCAGCGACTGACGCCTTTTGGCCAGTACGACCAATACTTTTACATCGTTTTGCTGTACCATCCGGTGCCGTTGAGCACGGTCACCCACGGTCAGTATCTTTGATGATGCGGTCGGCTATCTCATCATACTTCTTGGAAGATGAAGAACTGTACGGACTGACGGGCGCTGTTGATAATCCAGTCGAGCACGACACCGATAATGAACAGAGTGACGAAACCGAAGATTACCGACGCCAGTCGTGAAACACAAAGTAACAGGAACCGATGATGAACACATCACAAATCATGATCATCCTTCCAAGTGATACGTCTTTGTATTTGTTGACAATAGCAGCGATGATGTCCGTTCCTCCGGTACTGCCGTTATAATTGAAAGTAATGCCCAGACCTACACCGCACATAGCCGCACCGATGATACAAGCCATAAAGTCCTGTCCGCTGCCGAGCAGCAGAGGCTTTCCGTCGGCCGACATATCGGGCGTTTGTATGTAGTTGTTTACCAACACTTGGAATATCCATAGCAGGAAAGTCAGCATGAAAATTGCATAAGTAGTCTTTATGCTGAATCGCGGACCTAATATCTTGATGGCAAATGTCATCAGAACCGCATTGATGATGAAGTACGACCACTGGATAGGAAATCCGTTGCGTAATAAATGATAGCCCCGATACCGGTAGTACCCCTGTCGTTATCTGGTAGGCAGCAGAAATGCCGCCCATCCTAAAGCATAACTGATCAATCCGAGAGTGATGTAGATATAATCCTTCACTTCTCTCATTATTTCCGCTTTTGCTGGTTTGCGCATTTAATTAATAGGTAATAAGTATTAATTAATAGGTAATAAGTCGTAGTCGATAGGTACAGGTAATAAGTATTAAGTATTAGGTATTAACCTTGCGGATATGCTCGGAAAGCAGCTACGGTTATTACCTATTACTTATTACCTGTTACTTATTTTAAACTACCACATTTACAATCTTCTTCGGCACCACGATGATCTTCTTCGGTGTTTTGCCTTCGATCCACTTCTGCGAACGTTCGTCGGCTAATACGGCAGCCTGGATGGTATCCGAAGCGGCATCAGCGTCAAACTCCATGTTGAAGCGTGCTTTTCCGTTGAAGGAGATGGTATAGTTGATCGTATCTTCTTTCAGATATTCTTCGTTGTATGCGGGCCATGCGGCGTCACATACGGAAGTTTCGTGTCCCAGTGTATCCCACAGTTCTTCGCAAACGTGCGGGCGAAAGGAGCGAGGGTGATAACGAGCTGTTCCAGTATCTCTTTCTTGTTGCATTTCAAGTTGGAGAGTTCGTTGACACAGATCATGAATGCGCTGACAGACGTATTGTAAGAGAACTGTTCGATATCTCCCGTTACTTTCTTGATCAGTTTGTGCAGGCTCTTCAACTCTTCCTTCGTTGCAGGCTCGTCTTTCACCAGATATTCGTCGGTACGGCTGTAGAACAATGACCAGAACTTACGGATAAAGCGGTGTACACCGTCGATACCGTTCGTATCCCAAGGCTTGGACTGCTCAACCGGACCGAGGAACATTTCGTACATACGAAGGGTGTCTGCACCGTATTTGTCCACAATCATATCCGGATTGACTACGTTGAACATTGATTTACTCATCTTCTCAACCGCCCATCCGCAGATGTATTTTCCGTCTTCGAGGATAAACTCTGCTTCCGCATATTCGGGACGCCATGTCTTGAATGCTTCCAGGTCGAGGATATCATTGGATACGATGTTTACATCCACATGAAGTGGAGTCACTTCGTATTGGTCTTTCAGGTTCAGTGAAACGAAGGTGTGAGTATCTTTGATGCGATATACAAAGTTGCTGCGGCCTTGAATCATGCCTTGGTTTACTAACTTCTGGAACGGTTCTTCTACTACCGATGCACCTACATCGTGCAGGAACTTATTCCAGAAACGGGAGTAGATCAAGTGTCCGGTAGCGTGTTCCGTTCCTCCTACATAAAGGTCTACGTTTTTCCAGTATTCGTCCACTTTCGGGTCCACCAATGCTTTGTTGTTGTGCGGGTCCATGTAGCGCAGATAGTATGCGGAAGAACCGGCGAATCCCGGCATGGTGTTCAGTTCCAGCGGGAATATGGTAACGTTGTCGATCTTTTCGTTTTCTACTGTGCACTTGTTTACCGTGTCCCACGCCCATTCCTTGGCGTGTCCCAATGGAGGTTCGCCTGTTTCGGTGGGGAGGAACTTGTCTACTTCCGGAAGTTCCAGCGGCAGACAGTCTTCGTCAATCATGTACGGCATTCCGTCTTTGTAGTATACAGGGAACGGTTCCCCCCAGTAGCGCTGGCGTGAGAAAATGGCGTCGCGAAGACGGTAGTTCACTTTCACACGTCCCAGATTATGTTCTTTCACATATTGCTTGGTCTTTTCGATGGCTTCTTTGATGGTCAGTCCGTTCAGAGACAGGTCACAGTACGGAGTTACATCCGGACGCGGAGAGTTGCAAACAATGCCTTCTTTGGCATCGAAGCTTTCTTCGCTTACGTCACAACCTTCTACCAACGGGCGGATTTCGAGTCCGAAATGCTTGGCGAAAGCATAGTCGCGGCTATCGTGGGCGGGTACGGCCATGATGGCTCCTGTTCCGTATCCTGCCAATACGTAATCGCTGATCCAGATGGGCACTGCTTCACCTGTAAACGGATTGATAGCATACGAACCGCTGAATACACCGGTAACGCTGCGGTCGGCGATACGTTCGCGTTCGGTACGTTTCTTGGTGCGGTCAAGGTAGGCGTCTACTTCTGCTTTCTGGGCGGGAGTGGTCAGCTGGGCTACCAGATCACTTTCCGGAGCCAGAACCATGAAGGTCACACCGAACATGGTATCTGCACGGGTAGTAAAGATGGTAAATTCGAGATCGCTGTCTTTTACCTTGAACTGTACTTCGGCACCTTCGGAGCGTCCGATCCAGTTCTTTTGAGTTTCTTTCAGTGATTCGGTCCAGTCGATGGTATCCAGTCCGTCGAGCAGACGCTGAGCGTAAGCGGATACACGGAGACACCACTGGCGCATCTTCTTCTGGACTACGGGGAAGCCGCCGCGTTCGCTGACGCCGTCTATGACTTCGTCATTTGCCAATACGGTTCCCAGTGCCTGGCACCAGTTTACCATCGTTTCGCCGAGGTAGGCGATGCGGTAGTTCATCAGGATTTCCTGCTGTTCCTTTTCGCTTTTGGCTTTCCATTCTTCGGCGGTAAAGCTGAGTTCTTCGCTGCAGGCAGCGTTGAGTCCTTCGTTTCCGTAGATTGCGAATGCGTCGATCAGTTCCTGAATAGGGCGTGCCTGCTGTTCGTCGTTGCAGTAGTAGCTGTTGAACATCTTTTGGAAAGCCCATTGGGTCCAGTGATAATATTCGGGTTCGCACGTGCGGATTTCACGGCTCCAGTCGAAAGAGAAGCCTATTTTGTCGAGTTGCTCGCGATAGCGGTCGATATTAGCTTTAGTAGTGATTGCGGGATGCTGTCCGGTCTGAATAGCGTATTGTTCCGCCGGCAAACCGTATGCGTCATATCCCATCGGATTGAGTACATTGAAGCCACGCAGTCGTTTGTAACGGGCGTAAATGTCCGAAGCGATGTATCCCAGCGGATGCCCTACGTGCAGTCCGGCCCCTGACGGGTAAGGGAACATATTCAATACATAGAATTTCTGCTTCGATTCGTCTTCCGTAACCTGGTAGGTTTTCTCTTCCACCCACCTTTGCTGCCACTTCTTTTCAATCTCCCTGAAATTGTACTCCATAGTGATAAAGTTTTTATTTATAGTGATTTATACTGTTATTTCAATTTGAGCCAGCAAATTTACGTGTTTATTTTCAGATAACCACGTAGTGAGTGAAAAAAACCTTTCTTTTATAATAAGGTATTGTCCGAATAACAAGGTAATGTCCGATAAATGAAGAAATATCACGGCAAATACCGTCCGGCTATTGACTTTCTTGTTTTTATTTCGTATATTTGGAGGAATATAAAACGGAAAAGTAATGATAGGATATATAAAAATTATAACATAAGTTCAATAGGTGGATGTGCAGAATTGCATAGCCAGGATAACGAATGGGCAAGAAACTGCGAAGGTTCTTGCCCATTTTTGTTATAATAATTCTATTGAGGCCGCTGGAAACGCCTAAAAATAGTTTATAATAAACTTGGGGACCGTTTATAATAAACTCTCTCGTTATTTATTAAAAACGATGAAGGAGTTTATTCGATTCCGGGGGTGTAGTGTAAGAAAGGGAGAAAACTTTTTTTGAGTAAAGTTCTCTTCCTTTCTTTATGTGGTAAAAATATGATATATTAATAGGACTGTTTTGATAGTGGTGATTTGTTTACAAACGAGCGCTTCTATCTGTAAGAATCTCTTTTTCGTTAGACTTTTGGATAATATGTTTCTTTCATTTGGTATTATTATATACGTATTAATGTGAGTATATTTTGGGAGGATTGTTTGATCGTTTTATAATACAAAGAATATGGATAAAATGTGAGTGTATACTGGTTATAGTTGAAGTCCTGTCGGGATAATCTTTTTAGAGTGTTAGCTGAAAAAGCCTTTAAATAAACGTTAAACTAGCCTGGATACCGACTAAAAAGTATTTTTTCCAACCTATATCCTTTATTTTCTCCTCGAATTAATTGCAAATTAATTACTAAATTAACTAGCGGGACTTACATTTGTGCCAGTTATCATAAAATTCTAATAAATGAAAAAGTTGCTGGTACTATTAACAATGCTTCTTACATCCTTCTTTGCTGAAGCGCAAAAAAGCAGAGACTATTGGAATAACAAGCTAAAGTTTATCTCATTCCGACTACCTCCTCCGGTAGGATATATTCCGAAGATTGGTCAATCCTGTTGTAACTAACCGAATAAATAAATTAAATATATATGAAATATCTTATCAGCTTTTTATTCTTAGCTCTTGCATTTTCAATGAAAAGTGAGGCTAAAGTGACATTACCTTCCATACTTGGAGATAATATGGTATTACAGCAGCAAGCAGAAGTCAAACTATGGGGAAAAGCCCGTCCCAATGCTACTGTAACGGTGAAGACTTCGTGGAACGGGCAGACATATAAATCCTCATCGGATGGCAAGGGAGGCTGGTCGTTAACAGTATCTACCCCTGTTGCGGGAGGCCCTTACAAGATCATCTTCAATGACGGCGAATTACTGACGTTGCAGAATGTACTGATCGGTGAAGTCTGGTTCTGTTCGGGACAATCGAATATGGAGATGCCGATGGGCGGTTTCGACCGGCAACCGGTCAGAGGGACGAACGACATTATTGCCAAAGCCAAACCATCCACGCCTATCCGAATGTATACTACAGATTCAAAGGATGGGAGATGGGTACGCCAGTTTAGTAAAACGCCTGTGGAGGACTGCCAGGGCGAATGGCTGGAAAATACGCCGGTAAACGTTTCCCATATCAGCGCCGTGTCTTATTATTTTGCGCGTTATATACAGGAAGTGCTGGAAGTTCCGGTCGGCATCGTCGTTTCTACGTGGGGAGGATCAAGAATAGAGGCATGGATGAGCAGAGAATCCATAAAGCCTTTTAGTAGCATTGATCTTTCCATCCTCGATAACGATGCTGAAGTGAAGAATCCTACCGCCACTCCGTGTGTACTCTACAATGGCAAGATAGCTCCTTTGACTAATTTTGCAGTGAGAGGCTTCTTGTGGTATCAGGGCGAAAGCAACCGTGACAATGCCGATCTTTACCAGAGCCTTATGCCTGCCTTTGTGGCTGACTTGCGTGCGAAATGGGGCAGGGGCGAACTTCCTTTCTACTTTGTGCAGATAGCGCCTTTCAATTACGAAGGAGCCGACGGTACATCGGCTGCCCGCCTGCGCGAGGTCCAGTTGCAGAATATGAAGGATATACCGAATAGCGGCATGGTTACGACGATGGATGTCGGCCACCCTGTTTTCATCCATCCCGTAGACAAGGAGACGGTAGGGAACCGACTGGCGTATTGGGCATTGGCGCAGACCTACGGCATGAAAGGATTCGGATACGCTCCTCCTGTTTATAAATCGATGGAGATACAGGAGAATAAAATCTATATAAACTTCTACAATGCCCAACGCGGCCTAAGTCCGATGTGGACATCTCTTAAAGGATTTGAGATTGCGGGCGAGGATAAAGTATTCTATCCGGCTTTTGCCGAAATAGAAACCACGACTGCCCGACTGGCGGTTTCGAGTGACAAAGTCCCTCATCCCGTTGCCGTGCGGTATGCGTATAAGAATTATGTGGAAGCAAGTATTTTCAGTATTCATGGCATCCCTGCGGCGCCTTTCCGGACGGATAACTGGTAAAAGCAGATGATTACCTGAATAGATACGGCTATTTTATCAGACATCCGGATATTCGCTTTCTTGTTATATCCGGATGTATAACCGGTTCTCTTTCGGCGAAATTTTGTTGAAAATATATCTATCAAAGTCAGTGGGTATATCCATGAATCCCTGTATCTTTGCATTCTCATTAAAACCATAATTATGGAACTAAAGCATGGGTACTATCATCTGATTGCCATACTAACAGTAGCTATCTGGGGACTGACATTCATTTCGACTAAAGTATTGATAAACCACGGGCTGACACCTCAGGAAATCTTCTTTTACCGTTTTCTGATTGCATACCTTGGCATCTGGGTAATTTCTCCCAAACGTCTGTTCACCAATAACTGGCAAGATGAACTGTGGCTGGTAGCAGGCGGTATATTCGGTGGCTCCCTTTATTTCTTTACAGAGAATACCGCTTTAGGCATCACCCAGGCGTCGAATGTATCGTTTATCATCTGCACGGCTCCCTTGCTGACTACTATCCTTTCCCTGCTTTTCTATAAAAGTGAAAAGGCATCGAAAGGACTGATATACGGTTCCCTGCTGGCATTGATGGGGGTAGGGCTGATTGTCTTTAACGGCAGTTTTGTGCTCAAAATATCTCCGATAGGCGATCTGCTGACTTTGCTTGCCGCATTATCATGGGCATTCTATAGTCTGATTATTAAAAAGATGGCCGGGCGTTATCCTACCATATTTATCACCCGCAAGATTTTCTTTTACGGAGTACTGACAATTCTGCCTGCCTTCCTCCTGCATCCCCTGCATCCCGATACCGTTGTACTTCTTCAACCTGCCGTTCTGTTCAACCTTCTGTTTCTGGCCGTATTGGCTTCGCTGATCTGCTATGTACTCTGGAATGTGGTGTTAAAACAGTTGGGAACGGTACGGGCATCCAATTATATTTATCTCAATCCTCTGGTCACGATGATTGCATCGTTCCTTATTCTGGATGAGAAGATTACGTTAGTCGCTTTAGGCGGCGCAGCTTGTATTGTCTGCGGGGTATATTGGGCTGAAAAGAAATAGAGTAGATAAGAAATAGAGTAGATTATGAGAAAAATGATGAATGAGCAGCTTCCTATATCGAAGTCATCTCCTCTGAAAGCTCGTTTTTATGATTATCCTTATTTTACTTACCCGTGGCATTTTCATACGGAGTATGAGATTATCTATGTCAAGGAGGGCACGGGAATGCGGTTTGTAGGAAATAACGCGGAGAAATATGCTGATGGTGATATTCTTCTGCTAGGCTCCGATTTGCCTCATTATATGAAGAGCGATGAGGTGTATCGGCAAGAAGGCAGTACGCTTCGGACAACAGGGACCATCATTCAGTTTGAAAAGGACTTCATGCACCACGCTTTCAATTATTATCCCCATTTTATGAAGATAAAGAACCTGCTTGAAGAGGCGCAACGGGGGATTTACTTTCCCGCAGGATGTTCCCTGCGGCTGGTTGATTTGCTTGAATCGATTCCGGTGGAGACAGGAGTCGATCAGATTACTTCTTTCCTGCAACTTCTGAAAGAAATGGCAAACGTCGCTTCACGGTCTGTGCTATCGACTTCCGATTTTGAAAATGATATTATCTACGACGGATCGAGAATAGACAAAATCATAGTTTACCTGAATAAGAACTATACACGGCAGATTTACCTGAATGAAATATCTTCTCTGGCAGCTATGAATCCTGCTGCATTCTGCCGCTTCTTCAAGAGCAAAACGGGGAAATCATTCAAGAATTACATATTGGAGATGCGGATAGGATATGCGTGTAAACTCTTGCTCATGGGCGATATGAATATTTCGCAGATCAGTGTGGAGTGCGGATTTGATACGATTTCTCATTTTAATAAGTCGTTCAAGAAGCATACCGGATTCACTCCGTCTTACTATAAAAGGATGATGCTGGCTGAATAGAAATGAATGAAAGAAAGAGGCAAACGGGACGTATGGACATAAAAAAAGGGTCAACGCCTTGACCCAACCTTTGTTAACCTTAAATCTAATACTATGAAAAACACATTACAAAGATACGAACTATTGGGAAATTAGCAAATTATCCAAGTAAAATAGTATGTTTTATAACACGTTTTAATAGTTCTCCTTTACTTGTTAAGAAATATACCCTTCTTTTTTAAAAGGATGCAACACTAATTGTGAAAATTGAAACGGGAAATTCCGTTGATTCTCTGCCGGAAAACTGTTATCTTTGCAAGGTTAATCTCATTATTCACTCAACAAAAAAGAAAAGGAGCGAACCGTGAACGAGGAAGAAATCGTGCTTACCCCCATGATGAAACAGTTTCTGGATTTGAAAGCCAAACATCCGGATGCAGTGATGCTGTTTCGTTGCGGTGACTTTTATGAAACATATTCTACCGATGCCATTGTTGCATCCGAAATCTTAGGAATCACACTGACAAAACGCGCCAATGGAAAAGGAAAGACTATCGAGATGGCAGGATTTCCCCATCATGCGCTTGATACATATCTTCCGAAACTGATTCGTGCCGGAAAGCGTGTAGCTATCTGTGACCAGCTGGAAGACCCGAAACTGACGAAGAAACTGGTGAAAAGAGGTATTACCGAGTTGGTTACCCCCGGTGTATCTATCAATGATAACGTTCTGAATTATAAGGAGAATAACTTCCTGGCTGCCGTCCATTTCGGAAAGGCTTCCTGTGGAGTTGCCTTTCTTGATATATCTACCGGTGAGTTCCTCACCGCCGAAGGTCCCTTTGACTATGTAGACAAATTGCTGAATAACTTCGGACCGAAAGAGATTCTTTTCGAACGGGGCAAACGCCTGATGTTTGAAGGTAACTTCGGCAGCAAGTTCTTCACATTCGAACTGGACGACTGGGTATTTACCGAATCCACTGCCCGTGAGAAACTACTGAAACACTTTGAGACAAAGAATCTGAAAGGATTCGGGGTAGAGCACCTGAAGAATGGTATCATTGCTTCCGGTGCTATCCTGCAATACCTGACGATGACACAGCATACGCAGATCGGTCACATTACTTCCCTTGCCCGTATCGAGGAGGATAAGTATGTGCGTCTGGATAAGTTTACAGTTCGCAGCCTGGAGCTGATCGGCAGCATGAATGACGGCGGCAGCAGTTTGCTGAACGTGATCGACCGTACCATCAGTCCGATGGGAGCCCGCCTGCTGAAACGCTGGATGGTTTTCCCGTTGAAAGATGAGAAGCCGATCAACGACCGACTGAATGTGGTGGAATACTTCTTCCGCCAGCCGGATTTTAAAGAGCTGATCGAGGAGCAGTTGCATCTGATAGGAGACTTGGAACGTATCATTTCCAAAGTAGCCGTAGGACGTGTGTCGCCACGTGAGGTGGTACAGTTGAAGGTTGCCTTGCAGGCCATTGAACCGATCAAGCAGGCTTGTCTTGAAGCGGATAACGCAAGTTTGAACCGGATAGGTGAACAGCTGAATCTTTGTATTTCTATTCGCGACCGGATTGCCAAAGAAATCAATAATGACCCTCCTTTATTGATCAACAAAGGGGGCGTGATTAAAGATGGTGTGAATGAGGAACTGGACGAATTACGCCGTATTTCATACTCCGGCAAAGACTATCTGTTGCAGATACAGCAGCGTGAAAGTGAGCAGACAGGCATTCCGAGTCTGAAGGTAGCTTACAATAATGTATTCGGTTATTATATTGAAGTCCGCAATATACATAAGGATAAAGTTCCGCAGGAATGGATTCGCAAGCAGACACTGGTCAATGCGGAACGTTATATTACGCAGGAACTGAAGGTTTACGAAGAAAAGATTCTGGGAGCCGAAGATAAGATTCTCGTGTTGGAGACTCCAGTTATATACCGATTTGGTGCAGGCATTGACGGAGTTTATTCCGCAGATACAGATTAATGCGAATCAGATTGCCCGTCTGGACTGTCTATTGTCTTTCGCTAATGTGGCGCGTGAGAATAATTATATCCGTCCGGTTATTGAGGACAATGATGTACTGGATATCCGTCAGGGACGTCACCCTGTGATTGAAAAGCAGCTTCCGATTGGTGAGAAGTATATTGCCAATGACGTGATGCTGGACAGCGCGTCACAGCAGATTATCATCATCACCGGTCCCAACATGGCCGGTAAGTCCGCGCTCTTGCGTCAGACGGCACTGATTACGCTGTTGGCGCAAATCGGTTCGTTTGTTCCTGCGGAGAGTGCCCATATCGGTCTGGTGGATAAGATTTTCACCCGTGTAGGTGCCAGCGATAATATCTCGGTGGGCGAATCTACTTTTATGGTGGAAATGAATGAGGCTGCGGATATTCTGAATAATGTCTCTTCCAGAAGTCTGGTGTTATTTGATGAGTTGGGACGTGGTACGTCTACCTATGACGGTATTTCCATTGCCTGGGCAATCGTCGAGTATATCCACGAACATCCGAAAGCGAAAGCCCGTACACTGTTTGCTACGCATTACCATGAGCTGAACGAGATGGAGAAATCCTTCAAACGTATCAAGAACTATAACGTGTCTGTGAAGGAAGTGGACAATAAAGTGATTTTCCTCCGTAAGCTGGAGCGTGGGGGAAGCGAACACTCCTTCGGTATTCATGTAGCAAAGATGGCAGGTATGCCGAAGAGTATTGTGAAGCGTGCAAATACTATATTGAAGCAACTGGAATCGGACAACCGCCAGCAAGGTATTTCCGGCAAACCATTGACGGAAGTCAGTGAAAACAGAAGCGGTATGCAGCTCAGCTTCTTCCAGTTGGACGACCCGATCCTTTGCCAGATTCGGGATGAGATACTGAATCTGGATGTGAATAACCTTACTCCGATTGAGGCGTTGAATAAGCTGAACGATATAAAGAAGATAGTCAGAGGCAAATAAAAACTGATATAACTTATGTGGGGCTGACTAAAAAGTCTATAGTATCTCCAACGAAGATACTATAGACTTCTTATGTTGTAAGTTATAGGGTTACTTGCCGTGCCAATGGTATGGCCTTATGCTTATACCTTCTTTGTATAGAAAGAGAGGCCGGTTGGCTTCCATGTGCCTTTGTTTCCGTAGGTATCCTTTTCTTCCGTGGTATAGGCAAAGTTTTTTCCGTCTGATATTTCGTAGATACAGTTTAAGTCATCGCTCTTCTTTTCATAGACATACCCTATGATTGTTCCGTCTCCGTTCGGTGCCGGTTCTAATGTCAAACGGTGATTCTTTCCGTCGGAAGACAGGTAAAGCGGTACTGTACCCGGTTCGTGTCTGACAAATACGCTTCCTATCACACCTTGACAGATATCGGCCTTTGCGGTTAACTCCTTATAAGAGGTATAGTAGCGGTGATAGTGCCCGTCACTTGCCTGAAAGATGGGAGCCGTTTGTTGTAAGGACAGTTGGTGCCTTTTGATATGGGCTATTACCGCTTCTTTTATTTGCTGTTTCTTTATGGGGTCGGCTATTACCTCATAGATGGGGATAAGGTCTTCACCGGTCAGAGTAGTTAAGGCGCGATTCTTTTCATTGGCAGATTGTATCCAGGGGCTGATATCCATCGGATCGCCTGTCAGCTGATCAAAGACTTTGTAATCAGCTCCTTGCAATGACACTACAATTGTTCCCCCATAGTTCTTTTACTGTTTCTTCGGGATAAGTGATGGAAACATTGGGATGCTTAATAATGCTGCTCTGATGTGCGCCCATCCCTGTATTTGCAGTTCTCAATAAGTTCTTCTTCATCATCCGCTACGATGCTGCGATAGAGGGTTTTGCTTATATAACCCTAAATGAGTGTTCACCAATATATGAGTACCAAATAGCTCTATGATTGTTTCAGGTGACGCATTTTCCAGCTCTTGCCGGAAATCATCGGTCAGCCAATTGGACCAATCCGCATTCAGGGTGAGTAATCTTTGAATCACTCCGTTAGCTCCCTGAACTACCAAATGCAAATGTGTATTGGGATGAATAATCATAAGGTTTCTGAAAATATTTATGACCGGTAATGGTAGCGGTGAACAGCAAATCATCTTTGTTTTCCTGCCGGCACCACAAATTTCTTATATTCTGTGATTGACCGAAGAAACTCTTTCATATCACGACCAATGAAGCTGTCTCCTACCCCGCTCGAACCTACCAGATTGCTAATCTTTTCATTATCTATCTTACTCAGATCGAGCACTGGTTCTTTTACCGAATTATTGTCTATGTAGCTGCCCATAATATCATATCCGGCACCCAGAAAAGGCTGTGTAAGTGACATGGAGGCTTCAGGCCAGCTATTACCTGTGGTACGGCAGGGCTTATGTAACTGTCATTCGTTTTCCGAGGAGTGTAAGGTAATTCTTTGTCACTGCAACTTGCGAATACGGATGTGACGAAAGGTACCCATAGTAGTTTGAATAGTGTTTTTGTGCTCATATTTTTATCATTTAGTCGCGCTAAAGGTAGATAAAAGGAATGAGAAAATACGATTTGAACAGCACTATTATTTCAGAAACTCTTCTACCTTCTTATAAAACAAGGAAAGATGATGCCCGTCAATAAATCCGTGATGAATCGTCATCGCGATAGGCATCACCAGTTTGCCTTCCCTTATGATGGCTTTTCCGGCATTCAGCAACGGGTAGTTATTGCCGCTTCTCTTCTCCTGTGTACCGGTGATGGAAGTAAAATACAGGTCGGGAGTCGCACTTAACAGAATCAGTCCGTAATCTCCGTCGGCTACTTCTCCGTTTTCTGCTGCATACGGATCACCGTCTTCGGGGATGGCGTCGATAATTAGCCTTGCTTCCTGATAGAAAGTGTCGAAATCGTTGTGGTAAGGGAAACGGGTGGTGAAGAACTTGCCGTTCTCTTTTATCTTGATGGGAGACAGCATATCTATGGTGTCATAGAGCACTACACGTCCGTCCGGATCGATGCGGTAACGAAACTCCGGTATTTCGTTGGCTGCACGCAGCACAGCATAAAGATAATGGAGAAAGAAAGACTGTCCGGCCGCTTTGGCACGTTGCCTGGCTCCTCCGCACTCTACTTCGGAGGTAATGGATAATTGGGGATTCTGGAAGTGGCGGAAGAAGTTGAAATTCTCCTTCCGCTCCCAGTTTTCTATATCTATGATTTGTTTCATTTCTTTGCTACCTTCTTCCGGTCATAGAAGAACATGAAGTAGAAACCGATGATGATGAAAGGAACGCTCAGCCATTGTCCCATGTTGAACATCATGTTGTCTTCGAATGCTTCCTGGTTCTGCTTCACAAATTCGATAAAGAAACGGAAGGTAAAGATATAAGCCAGACAGAGTCCGAAGAAGAATCCGCGATGCAGTTTCTTGCTGTAATTCTTATAAAGATAGATCATGATGAAGAACAGGATCAGATAAGCTATCGCTTCATAGAGCTGTCCCGGATGACGGGGAAGCATATCTACCCGTTCGAATACGAATGCCCAGGGTACATCGGTCGGGTTACCGATAATTTCGGAGTTCATCAGATTCGCCAGACGGATGAAGCAGGCGGTGATCGGAGTAGCGACGGCAATCATGTCCACCACATCCATATAATGAAGTTTCGTCTTGCGGCAATACAGCCAAAGGGCGATCATCAATCCGAGCGTACCTCCGTGACTGGCAAGTCCTTCATAACCGGTGAATTTCCATCCGCCGCCTGCCAGGAACTTGATCGGCAGAAGCATTTCCACAAATCCCTTTCCGCTGGTCAGGTACTGTCCCGGATCGTAGAACAGGCAGTGCCCCAGACGTGCTCCAATCAGAATACCGAAGAAACAATAAAAGAAGAGGGGGTCGAATTTCTTCTCGTCTATTTTTTTGTCGCGAAACTGGTAATGGACAATGATGTAAGCAAAGAAGATTCCTACTGCCCATAATAATCCGTAGTAACGGATAGAAATGCCGAACAGGTTGAATAGTTCGGGATTCGGATTCCAGTTGATTGATAATAAAAGGGTATTCATGTTGGATAACGGTTTACGGTTTGTAATTAGTGTTTTGTGAATTTTTCGGCAACCATCCGGTAAGTTGGTATGTCGATACCTTGCTCCTCGGCTGCTGCAATCATGTCAAACAGCAAACCTTGTATTTCCGATTCATGTCCCCGTGCCAAGTCCTTTTGCATGGATGCGGTACTGTCGGGATCGAGTTTATCAATGACTTTCAAATTGTAGCTGACGGGGTCTTCGGGAAATTCCACTCCCAACTTACGTCCCAGTGCGGCACTCTCAGTAGAAAGGCCGATGAACGTATCACGTACTTTCCCCGGCTTCTGAACTTCACCCATCGGTACATCATAGTAAGCACCAGTGACCGCCATTGCCGAGATGAACGACCATTTGACGAATGTATCCCGATTGATGTCCAGAGAAATCTCAGCTTTGATTCCACTTTCCTGAAGGTCTTTCTGAATAGCTTCCAAGATGGCGGGAGTCACCTGTGTCCCTTTGTGGGCACCATACACCAGACGGAAGATTTTCCCCATCTGGGTGATCTCTCCCGTGCCGGAAACAAAGCCTACGATGTAGATGCAACCATCGAGCACCGTTACACCCGGAACGAGACGCTGAATGCGTGGTCCTGTCCCGTAAACATTCAGGATAGGGATGACAACTGTCTTCTCATGCGATGCCCTTTTGATGAGTTCGGTAATCGAATCGACGGAATATCCTTTCACGCAGACGAAGATCACATCCGCTTTTCCTTTGAACTCTTCGGCCGTCGTAGCCTTAATCTGAAGCGTATGTTCACCCTTCAGATCCGATTTCAATTTCAGACCATTGGTTTGTATTGACTGCAAATGAGCTCCACGGGCAATACAAGTTACATCTTTTCCTGCAAGCGAGAGAAAGCCTGCTATACTGCCGCCTACTCCACCGGTTCCTGCTATGAGATATTTCATGTCATTGATGCTTATGTGATAATTAATAAGTCGTTAGTGATTACCGATAATCACACATTGAAGCGGAAGTGCATGATGTCGCCGTCCTGCACCACATATTCTTTTCCTTCCACACCGAGTTTTCCGGCTTCCTTGACAGCCGCTTCGGAGCCGTACTGGATATAATCATCGTATTTGATTACTTCCGCACGGATAAATCCTTTCTCAAAATCGGTATGGATGACGCCTGCGCATTGCGGAGCTTTCCATCCTTTCTCGTAAGTCCATGCACGTACTTCTTGTACGCCGGCTGTGAAGTAGGTTTCGAGGTTCAGTAGTTTGTAAGCTGACTTGATAAGACGTGCGACGCCCGATTCTTCCAGCCCTACTTCGGCAAGGAACATCTGACGGTCTTCGTATGTTTCCAGTTCGGCGATGTCTGCTTCGGTCTTTGCAGCGACAATGAGTATTTGTGCATTTTCATCTTTCACGGCGTCGCGCACCATGTCTACGTATTTGTTGCCGTTTACCGCACTTGCTTCGTCTACGTTGCAGACGTACATCACGGGTTTGCTGGTCAACAGGAAGAGTTCGTGAGCAATCTTTTGTTCGTCTTTCGTTTCGAAAGTGACGGTGCGGGCGGATTTGCCTTGTTCCAGTGCATCCTTGTATTGAACGAGTACGTCATAAGCCTGTTTTGCAGCCTTGTCACCACCGGTCTGAGCCTGTTTTTGTACTTTCTGGATGCGGCTTTCGATGGTTTCCAGGTCTTTCAGCTGAAGTTCGTAGTCGATGATCTCTTTGTCTCGGACGGGGTTTACGCTTCCGTCTACATGAGTCACGTTGTCATCGTCGAAGCAGCGGAGTACATGGATGATTGCGTCTGTTTCGCGGATATTGGCGAGGAATTTGTTTCCCAGCCCTTCGCCTTTGCTTGCACCTTTCACCAGTCCGGCGATGTCTACGATTTCTACAGTCGTGGGGACAATCCGTTGGGGATGTACCAGTTCTGCCAGTGCGTTCAGACGTTCGTCGGGAACGGTGATTACGCCTACATTCGGTTCGATTGTACAGAAGGGGAAGTTTGCCGCTTGCGCTTTTGCGTTTGACAAACAGTTGAAAAGTGTCGATTTACCTACGTTCGGAAGTCCGACAATACCACATTGCAATGCCATATTAATCTATTATTTCTTTTATTATCAATGAATCATATCATGTGAGCAGCGATTTGGCGCTAATCTCCCGATAAAAACAGTTTTGATTGCCAGCCTGCTCATTTTAGTTTGCAAAGATAATCATTTTTGAGCTAATGAGGGAAACTTGGTGCACTTTCTGTCTTTTCTGATAATTGTGCTGGCTGGAAAAGGTTTTGAGCAAATTGACAAAATGAATTTTAGTCTCCTTAGAATTCGTTTTCCTGCCGACGGCGGGAGTGGGGAAAATATGCGAATGAAAATCTGTATTTTGTTCATAAATAGGGTGGTATCTGAATCTTTACAATGCTAATAATTAGAAAGTAATGTCCATCTTGTCAAATATGAAGGCTTGATGCGTTGGATAAGGCTGACTGATACGTTGGATATATATGACCAACACGTTGGATAAGGTTAGCTGACATGTCAGACATTAATGTTCTGCAGGTTGGGTATTAATGTTCTGCATGTTAAGTAGCGACCCTTTTGCATAATCTTCCAATATAATCGAAAGGATATGCAGATAGTCTGCATATTGATACATTGTTTTATTGCTTTGAGAGCTGGCTGGCATTCTTCTGAAAATGTATCTGTCAGCAGAAACGTCAATATGCTTTCATACTGAAAGGCAGTTCCCTGTTTGCTTTGTTTATTGCGTTATTCGTTCTTATAGGAGTTACTTTAGTATTTGGCTTGATACTTCTTATAAAAGATCAGGAATAGGATGAAGCCGATCAGTGCGAACGGAACACCCGTCAGGGCGGGATAACGGTAGCCGCTGCTGACTGCCAGTCCTCCTGCATAAGCTCCGATGGCATTTCCCAGATTGAACGCTACCTGTACACAGGCAGCTCCGAGCATTTCGCCTCCTTTGGCTACACGGATTATCAATATCTGTTCCGGACTGGATACGGCAAACAGTCCTGCGGTGCAGAGGCACATCAATAGCGCAGCCGCCCATTTGTAGGGAGAGAGGAAGAAGATAAGCAATAGCATCAGGCAGATCAGTGCTTGTGCGGCAGTTCCTACCTTTCCGGGAGTGTAACGGTCGGAGAGCCGCCCGCTGATCAGATTTCCCATGACCATACCGAATCCGGCAAGAATCATCAGCGGGGTGATACTTTCGGCAGAGAAACCGGAGACATGAGTGAGCATTGGATTGATATAGCTATACCAGCAGAATACACCGCCATTACCTAATGCCGTAGCACCCAGAATGAGCCAGGGAGCCGGAGTTTTGAGAAAGCGGAACTGTCCTTTGAAACCGGTATCTTTCAGCCCTTCTACCTGAGGAACCCAACGCCAGATGTAATACAGAATGACGATTCCCCAAAGTCCTACCAGCAGGAAGGTAGCCCGCCACGAAAGCATGGTGCTTAAAGAAGTTCCCAGCGGTACGCCGAACAGGTTGGCGATGGTCATTCCGGCTATCATGATGGAGACAGCCTCTGAACTTTTGCCTTTATCGGCAAGCCTTTCCGCAACGATAGAACCGACCCCGAAATAGGCTCCGTGAGGGAGTCCGGAGATGAAGCGGGAGATAAGCAGCATCCAGTAGTTAGGTGATAATGCCGCACAGATATTGCCTACCATAATCAGCGTGACTAATACCAGCAATATATGTTTTAATGGATATTTACGTGCTAATGTCAATACAGGGGCGCCGACACAAACGCCTAGTGCGTAGGCGGAAATGAAATGTCCGGCAGCAGGGATGCTAATCTTTAAATCTCTGGCTACATCGGGCAGTATACCCATCATCACGAACTCGGCGATACCCAATCCGAGGGTACCGAATGCCAATGCAATAAGACTTTTCTTCATACGAAACCTAACCTGATACCTGTTACTTTTTACCTTCTTTATTTAGCGTATTTTTTACGGGGTGCAAAGGTAAAACAAAATCTCTCAGAATGAGTTCGTCAGGAACGATTTTGATTTAAGTCAATTTATTGCTTCTTTATCCACTCAGTCATGTCTTTCAGGACTTCCGGATTTATTGTCTCTTCCAATTGTCCGTATTCGGCTAAAGTTCCTTTCTCACAAGTTTGAAACAGGTGGTTCAGTTTTGGATAGACTTTGATTGTCACATTCTTGTTTCCGTTCTCGCTGATGTGTTGCCTGATAGCAGTCAGATTCATATCGGCATCTACCTGAATGTCTTTTTCTCCGTTTAATGCTAAAACCGGGCACTTTATTTTTTTCAGACTTGCAGTCGGATCGTATCTCATAAAGTGGAGATACCACGGTGAAGTCATGGAGTTTATTTGGGCAGATAGTTGTTGTACGGTATTCAGGTCTTTCAACTGTCCGGCAGACATGGTTCTGGTAACATCAGCGTAAACTTCTTTTCTGATTTCATCCGCCGACTTGTCCGTTTGCTGTAATAAAGAGTATCTGTGGCGAACGGACGGTTTCATTGTCTGCCACACCGGATCGGGCATCCCTTGGGACTTGGAAATCAATTCAACTTGTTTAAGCATCAAGCTGTCACCTCGCACGGCAGCTCCTGCCAATGATATGATAAATGAAATGTTGGAGTCTTTGGCGGCAATATCAAATGCGATTGTTCCACCGCAGCTATGTCCGATAATGCCGATTTTCCGGGTATTAATTTCTTTTCTGCTGCGTAGATAGTTCAGCGCTGCTTCCGTATCTTTTGCGAAATCTTCGTTGGTAGCACTTGCATAATCTCCTTGCGAAGCGGCTGTGCCACGATCATCGCATCTTAGTACGGCAATTCCGTTACGTGTCAGATAATCGGCGATAACAAGAAATGGTTTATGACCCATGATTTCTTCATTTCTGTTTTGAGCACCACTTCCCGTAACCAATACTACAGCCGGAAATTTATTCCCTTTCTCCGGAAGGGTTAATGTGCCTGCCAGAGTGATTCCGTCCTGCGTATTCTTTACGCTGACTTCTTCGACCTTATAAGGAAAAGGTGGCTGAGGCTCCTGCGGGCGTTTAGGCCCACTAAACTCTCCTTTCGTCAGATTCAATGGGAGGGGCATTCTTTGTGTGAATGTGCCGGTAATGGTTTGGTCGGCATTCAGCTTTCCTTTATAAGAGGCATGGATAATCGGTATCTGAACAGTCAGTGTAGAGTCTTGAAAGAAGTTGTTTCCGTTTTATATCTTTGGTTCCCTGATCGGGGCTGTCAAGAGTTGTCACATAAGTCCCCTGTTCCGTATGTTTGATATGGAATACAATGGTTAACGAACCGGCAGGAAGGGAGAGTTTGCCATGCCATGTACCTGAAATGTCTTGTGCAAGCAAGGAAGATAATGTCAGTCCTGTCAGTAACATAGCGACAGCTGCAATCTTAGTTTTAAATGTTGTTGTTCTCATATTATAAATGATGGTTGGGAAAATTAGCATTCATTCTTTACGTAATAATCAAAATATTTGCATTCGTGCACAGCTTGCTTGAAGAACTTGTTTGAGAGGTTTCATGTATAGGTTGTATATTCGGATGGCTTCGTTGTTCTTATTGCGCATATAGTGCGCCAAGCGTACGAGCAGGTAGCCGTATCTTAATTTTAGTTCATTATATGGGCATTTTGGTAGGGCCTTTGCATATTGTAGGTAGGTGAGGGCTGCTTCCTGCGCCTATCTTGTTCAAGGCGATGACGTATGGAGAAGAAGGTGAATAGTCTGCCGTAGGAATGTCCATTTCCTTTATTGTCTACATCAAATATACGGGCATATATCTTTGGGACTCCGAGTATTCAGATAAGCAGTATCCGCATCTTCTGCATTCAATTTGTTTTCCAGACATAAAATGCGGGAGTATTCGTATGTCTATCGATGCATCCGGACAGGCAAATGAATAAAACTGCTAGTTGTAGTAGTCGAATCTGCATACGTTATGAAGTATCCGGATAAGTAAGTTATATTCCGACAGAAAAGACAATAAGGATACAGAGGACAAAGTTATGAAAAATGCTTTTACAATTGAAACGCAAAAGTAAAAGTGAATAAAATTACTAACTTAGAACAATAACCAGCAAGGGATGGTGTTTGTAAAACAGTCACTCTCATTTTTTAATTTGGTCTTTGATATATGGAGTACTTCAAATAGCGTAAGGGAGTTAAATTGGGGTGATGTGAAGTTAGGTTTGTATATTAAGATAGTGCATTTATAGATATGGATGGACATTACTCCCTATTATTAAACATATGTTCTATTTAAATAAATAAGCACTGACTAAATTTGCATCATTATAAACTATATAATATTATGAAAAAAATAATCTATCTTGTTCCTGCGTTATCTTTAGCAGGTTGCACTTCACAGCAGGTAGAAGAAAAGCCGAATGTGATTGTCATTCTTGCTGATGATCTGGGGTTCGGTGATGTCAGTGCTTATGGTTCAACTACTATTCATACACCGAATATTGACAGTCTTGCCCGTGGGGGAGTTTGTTTCACAAACGGATATGCTACCTCGGCTACCTCTACACCCAGTCGTTATGCCCTAATGACCGGAATGTATCCATGGAAGAATAAAGATGCAAAAATCCTTCCAGGTGATGCTCCTCTTATTATCAACGAGAGCCAATACACTTTACCAAAGATGATGCGAGAGTGTGGTTATGTGACCGGAGCTATCGGAAAATGGCATTTAGGCATGGGAAATGGAAATGTCAATTGGAATGAGACAGTCAAGCCGGGAGCAAAAGAGATTGGCTTTGATTACTCTTGTCTGATTGCGGCAACAAATGACCGCGTTCCGACTGTTTATGTAGAAAATGGAGATGTGGTAGGTCGTGATCCGTCAGATCCTATTGAGGTGAGTTATGAACAGAACTTTGAGGGGGAGCCGACTGCTATATCCAATCCCGAAATGCTGAAAATGCAATGGGCGCACGGACATAATAATTCGATTGTAAATGGAATACCCCGTATCGGTTATATGAAAGGTGGGAAGAAAGCCCGTTGGAAAGACGAAGATATGGCTGATTATTTTGTAGGCAAGGTAAAGAACTTTATTACTGAACACAGAGACTCTTTATTCTTTCTTTATTATGGTTTGCATGAACCTCATGTGCCACGCGCGCCTCATCAACGTTTTGTTGGGAAAACGACTATGGGACCTCGTGGAGATGCAATTGTGGAAGCAGACTGGTGTGTGGGTGAATTACTAGCTCATTTGAAGAAAGAAGGACTTCTGGAAAAGACTCTGATTATTTTTTCAAGTGACAATGGTCCGGTTTTGAATGATGGATATAAAGATGGTGCTCCCGAACTGGCTGGCAAGCACGCTCCTGCCGGAGGATTACGTGGTGGTAAATATAGTTTGTTCGATGGAGGTACACATATTCCTTTATTCGTTTATTGGAAAGGAAAGATTCAGCCTGTAAAATCGGATGCACTAGTCTGCCAGATGGACTTGTTGGCGTCTTTAGGAAGCATGGTGGGAGTCACTCTGCCGGATGGACTGGATAGTCGCAACTATTTAAATGCATTCATGGGAACAGAACTGAAAGCTCGTGAAAATTTGGTTATCGAAGCTCAAGGCAGACTGGGTTACCGCAGTGGTGACTGGATTATGATGCCACCTTATAAAGGTTCGCAAAGAAACCTGACCGGAAATGAATTGGGGAACTTGGATGAATTCAGTCTGTTTGATGTAAAATCAGACAAGGGACAGAAATCTAATGTAGCTGGCAGACATCCGGAACTGCTTGAGCGGTTAAAGCAGGATTTTGTGCAAACAGATGGATTTTATCGTAGTGAGGTGGAAGAAGAACCATTAAAATAAGCCCGATAAACCTTTCTGGAAAGCATTTTATTGATTAGGTATTAGATTGTTTTGCAGGAATTGGTGTAGAAGGATAGTTTCTGAACATGTGTGCTCATAATAAAACATATTTTCTATCGTCTACACCTTTTTCTTTTACTTTTGCTGCATCACAATCATACATAAATAACGTTTAACTTTTAGAATCATATGAAAACACTCATCCAATTTTATTGGCGACATTCGTCATTTTAGCTTGTGTATGTTGCAAGACTGCAAAGAAGAAAAACAGACGATAAATTGAATGAAATTACCTTTGCAGATCCGACTATATTTGTAGAAAATGGCAAGTATTATCTGACAGGTACGCGCAATAGAGAACCTAATGGATTTGCTATATTCGAATCTACAGATTTGAAGGAATGGAAGACTGCTAATGGAGATACTCTTCAGTTGATACTACGCAAGGGAGATTCCGCTTATGGTGAAAGAGGATTCTGGGCTCCGCAATTATTTAAGGAAGGAAATAGGTATTATCTGACATATACGGCTAATGAACATACTGCACTGGCATCCTCCAACTCTGTATATGGTCCATTTAGACAAGACTCCATACGTCCTATTGACGAGACGGCCAAAATATCGATTCATTTTATTCAAAGATTCAGATGGAAAGTACTACTTGTATCATGTACGTTTCAATAAAGGTAATTATCTGTGGGTAGCTGAATTTGACTTGCAGAAAGGCTGTATTAAGCCCGAAACTCTGAAAAGTGTTTCGATAATACGGAGGCATGGGAAAGAACGCCTAATTATAAATCGGCACCAGTAATGGAAGGTCCTACTGTTGTCAAACTCGATGATTTATATTATTTGTTCTATTCTGCCAATCATTTCAAGAATATAGATTATGCTGTGGGATATGCTACGTCTACCTCTCCTTACGGTCCGTGGAAGAAGCATGCAAACAATCCTATTATTCACCGAAGCATCGTCCACGAAAACGGCTCGGACATGGGGATTTGTTTAAAGGTTTGGACGGAAGATATTACTATGTATATCATGTTCATCATTCAGATTCAATTGTGCAGCCGCGTAAACACGCATTGTTCCGTTAATCTTAAAAAAGGAAAATGACGTATATAGTATAACGATTGATAAAGAAAATGTTATCAAGCCAATGTGGAAATAATAGAAGTATATAAAACAATATGTATTATGATGGATGGTAATTTTATATCTCGAAAAAGAATAGGAGGCATAGTTGCTTTATCCTTTTTACAGTTTGGAAATCTCTCGGGACAAGAGCGTCCGAACATAGTTATGATATTGGCAGATGATATGGGTTATTCCGATATCGGATGTTATGGTAGCGAGATAGAAACCCCGCATATTGATAGTTTGGCGTTACAGGGAATCCGGCTGACTCAATTTTATAATACTTCTCGTTCCTGCCCAACCCGGGCAAGTCTTATGACTGGTTTGTATCAACATCAAGCTGGGATAGGATGGATGTCAGAAGATCCTTTTAAAAATGTCGATAAAGATCCGAAAGACTGGGGTGTTGCTGAATATAGGGGGGCTTTGAACCGTAATTGTGTGACTATTGCCGAAGTTCTTAAAAGTTCAGGTTACCATACCTATATGACGGGCAAATGGCATTTAGGGATGCATGGCATGGAAAAATGGCCTTTGCAGCGTGGTTTTGAACGTTTTTATGGTATATTGGCAGGGGCTTGCAGTTATCTGAGGCCAGAAGGTGAAAGAGGATTGGTCCTAGACAACGAAAAGTTACCTGCACCCGAGGCACCTTATTATACTACCGATGCGTTTACAGACTATGCCGTTAATTTTATAAATGAACAAAAAGATAATACTCCCTTTTTCTTATATTTAGCATATAATGCTCCGCATTGGCCTTTACAAGCTAAAGAAGCAGATATAGAGAAATATTATGAACTGTATCGTACGAAAGGCTGGGACCAGATTCGTAAAGAACGCCATAAACGTATGGCCGATTTAGGAATAATCGACTCAGAGATCGGTTTTGCTGAATGGGAGAATCGTCAGTGGGAAGAGCTCTCTGAAGCAGAAAAAGATCATACAGCTTATAGAATGGCTGTTTATGCTGCACAAGTGCATTGTATGGATTATAACATAGGAAAACTGATTGAGAGCCTGAAAAGAGTGGAAAGTTGGATAATACTTTGATCTTTTCATGTCTGATAACGGGGCATGTGCCGAACCGCATAATGAACTTGGTGGTGGCAAGCAAAAGATATCAATAATCCGGCGGTAAGCGGTCATCCTTCGTATGGCAAAGCTTGGGCTCAGACCTCAAATACTCCATTCAGAAAGTACAAACAACGTGCATACGAAGGGGGAATATCTACTCCGTTGATAATTACATGGAAAAATCGTTTGAAAGGTTTTGAAAATACATGGTGTCACGTTCCCGGATATCTTCCGGATATCATGCCGACCATACTGAATGTAACTGGTGCCACATATCCTTCTACCTTTCACAATGGTAATAAGATACATCCTTTAGTGGGCACTGATCTTATGCCGGCTATAAAAGGAAAAGTTTCTTCCATTCATGAATATATGTATTGGGAACATCAGGGTAATAGAGCTGTCCGTTGGAAAAACTGGAAAGCGGTATGGGATCAGGAAGGAAAAGTTTGGGAATTATATGATATCGGGAAAGACCGCGTGGAGGCTTGTGATTTGTCAGCCGTTCATCCGGATATCCTTAAACAGTTATCGGACAAATGGGCCGTATGGGCAGCTGAGACAAAAGTTTTAATACCTTTTCCAAATAATAAAAATAATAGATAGCTATGAAAAGAATAGATCATACTTTTATGTTAACACTTGGTGCGTCAATAGGTGCTTGTCCTGTATTGGCCCAGCAGAATGTATCAAAACCCAATATTGTTCTTATATTATTAGATGATGTTGGATACTCTGATTTCGGATGTTATGGTTCGGAAATAAATACTCCTAATATAGATCGGCTTGCTGAAAATGGTATTAGACTACGTCATTTTATAACCAGGCTCGAAGTGCGCCAACCAGGGCTTCGTTGATTACTGGTTTATATCCTCATCAAGTTGGGAATGGTGCCTTAGGGAAAGTTCCGGGTTATCCGGCATATCAGGGATATCCAAATGAGAATAATGTTTTCTTGCCTGAAGCATTGAAAACAGCTGGATATTTTAATGTCATGACAGGTAAATGGCATTTAGGATATTTTCAAGGTGTTACTCCAATAAGCAGAGGATTTGACCGTTCACTGAACGCTCCGTTTGGCGGCTATTATTTTTCTTCTGACAAATCATTGAAGAAGAATAAAAAGAAAGAACCAACCAACGAAATCTTTATTTGAATGATGAAGAAATTGGATTCGATGATGATCGTTTACCTGAAAATTGGTATTCTACTCATTTGTGGACAGATTTTGGATTAAAGTTTATTGATGAAGCCATTGAAGAAAACAGCCCTTCTTTGGTATCTGGCACATAATGCTGCACATTTTCCCTTGCAGGCTCCTGTAGAAACCATCAATAAATATAAGGGAAAATATATGAAGGGATGGGAAGATGTGCGTAATGCACGATTCAAAAAGCAATTAGAATTAGGGTTATTCGAGCGTCCTGACCAGTTAACACCTCGTAATCCCAAGGTTCCGGAATGGGATTCACTGACTCAGGAAGAAAAGGAGCGCTATGACATGCAGATGGCTATTTATGCAGCTGTTATTGAGGAAGTAGATCGGAGTATCGGGCGTGTGGTAGAACATTTAAAAGAAAAGGTGTGCTGGATAATACCCTGATTATCCTCCTTTCGGACAATGGTGGAAATGGAGAACCGGGCATAGAAGGACGCTTTGCTGGAAAGAATCCCGGTTCAGCGGGGAGTACAGTTTTTCTGGTGCTGCCTGGGCAGACGTTGCTAATACACCATTTTTCTTGTACAAACATCACGGTCATGAAGGAGGTTGCAACACACCGTTTATTGTTTCCTATCCGAATGGAATTGATAAAAGTCTGAACGGCACTATTCAAAAAGACAATTACGGACATATAGTAGATATCATGCCTACTTTGGTGAAACTTACAGGTGCTACTTATCCCTCTTCGCGTGGCGGCCATAAAGTACCTCCAATGGAAGGTATATCCTTACTGCCTTTATTAAAGGGAGAACCGGTAAAGCAAACCAAACCGACCATTGTGGAACACGAAGGCAACAAAATGCTGCGTGACGGAGAATGGAAAATAGTGCAGGAATATAAAGAGCCGAAATGGAGGCTATACAACTTGAAGAATGATCCTACTGAAATGCGGAATCTCGCAGATAAGGAGCCTGAAATACTGAACCGAATGATTCATGATTACCAAAAATGGCAGATCATATCGGAGTAGAAAGTGAGATCGAATTCAAGGTTGGCAAATGGTATACTCCTGTAGAAGAATATCTCAAATAAGAAGTATCGGAATTATAATCTTTAATTTATAACATATGAAAAATAAGTATCGTAAACTAGCCGTCATCATGCTGACTGCTGTATGTTTCGCGGGGTGTCAACAAGAAGATATTGTATATCCCGAACCGGATGCAAAGGTCGCTGAAACTTATTTGACCTTAAACGAGCTCACTCAGTCCCCTACAAGTACCGGGACCAGAGGGAACCTATATATTGAAAGTGATATCTGATGATAAATGGACGTTAAGTAGTTCACAAGCATGGTGCAGCGTATCAGAAACAGAAGGGTTCAAATATTCCCAAGTGCCTGTTTCGTATTCTGAGAATCCATGGAATGAACCTCGTACGGCAGAACTGACTTTTCTTATCAATGAATCGCAGGAGATAAAGATAGTAACTGTGGAGCAAGAAGCCAGCGAAACTTCTTTGGCTGCGGACTCTAAAGAACTGCAATATAACATTGGAGGAGGTGAAAAGGATATTACTCTACAAACCAATGCGGTAGAATGGAATGTCGAAGTAGTGGATGAAACGACCCATACCCGGTTACATGGTGTACAGTAACTCCTGTTACAGGAAAAGGAACAGCCACTTTGAAAGTCACTACCGAGAGTAATACGACAGAAGTGGTACGTAAAGCCAGTTTGGTTTTTACAGCTGCCGACAAGAGTCTGAGTATTCCTGTCATTCAGGCTGACAAACTGGAAGCTCCTGTCATTACTTTGGATGATCACAACGATTTCCTGCTTTCATGGAATGAAATTACCGGTGTGGACGGCTATAAGCTGAAAGTCATTGCAGACCAGAACGAAAACACAATCGATATTCCTTCGGGAACGGCATCTTACAATCTGGATGTTATTGACTGGAAAGGATATGTAGGAATGGTTTCTATTCAGTTATTCTCTTACGCAAACATTGGCGGAGGAACTGTAGCTCAGATGGGAAGTGAAATTATAGAGGCACACAATCTGTTTGACGAGACCAGCGGAGACGGAGAAAAAGGATCTGAATATATTATCACGAAGCCCCGTCATTTGAGGAACGTCAGCAAGTATCTTGATAAGAACTACAAACAGACTGTAGATATTGACCTTACAGGCATAGATATGGCACCTATCAGTACAGAACTGGTCAATAACACTTATAACGGTAATTTCACCGGAGTATACGAAGCAACTAAGGGAGATATTATCGATACCAGTACAGGACGTTCTTCCGAACAATATAAGATAAAGAACTGGACGCTGAATAAAAGTTCCAATACTAATTGCGGTTTGTTCGCTTCTATCGGTGCAGAAGGTATCGTACGTAATGTATGTATCGAGAATGTTGTTATCAAGGCCAAAGCCAAAGTTGGTGCGATTGCCGGTAACTGTTCTGGTAAAATTATCTCTTGCCACACAACAGGTAATGAAGGAAGCATCAGTACGGCTGCAACTACGGATGCTGAAATCTATCTCGGAGGAATTGTTGGTTATCTCACCGAGAAAGGCGAAGTTTCCTATTGCTCTAATACAGCGGCAATTGAAGGGACAGCCGGTTGTGTCGGTGGGGTTGTAGGAATCATAATGCGTGATGCTAACAATGCTCCTGCCGTTGCATATTGTACCAATAAAGCGAATGTAGTTTGCAGCAGCAAATCACCGGTTGGAGGTGTGATCGGTTCAATAGCGGGAGCAGCAGGAAATGACCTGATCAAAGTGACTGGTTGTGCAAATTCAGGAGAAATTTCTGGAACTCAGGCTAACAATCAAGTAGGAGGAATTGTCGGTCGTGCAACTATTGATACTGAAATATCCCAGTCTTACAATACTGGTTCTATCACTGCGATGGGCTCGGCAAGTGGTATCATCGCACGTATGGGTGGAACCAATGCTATAGTCAGAGATTGCTACAATACAGGTGCGATAAAGAGCACAGGTACAGCTACCAATGGCAACAGCAATGCCGCAGGAATTGTAGCGACATGTACTATAGCAGCAGGAGGCATGACAATCGAAAACTGTCATAACGTAGGAGACATGACAACTGCGAACGGGGCTTCTTTCGAAACGGACTGTTCCATCGTACTGATGGCAAGATTTCTCAAATAACAATGAAAAGCTGTTTCTCTTTGAACGAAGACGGAAAGTCACAGAGTAGCGGAAGTGACTCATACATATCAGGTGGTTCTTCCAGTTATAAGAACCTGTCTGCAAGTGAAATGAAGAACACATCTTCATTCACAAACTGGAATTTCAGTACGGTTTGGGAAATGGGAAGTGAATACCCGACATTACAGGGCTTATTAAAATAAGGTTTAACAATCAATGAATAACGAATATAATATTATGAAACAGAAGATTCGATTTAAGTTGACGGATAGATACTTAGTCCTACTAATATGCTTTTTAGGATATATATCAACCGTATCAGCACAGTCTCATAAAATTTCCGGTGTGGTAGTTGATGAAGGAAAGTCTCCTATCATTGGAGCTACAATCCAAGTGAAGGGTGCTAACAACGGAACCATTACAGACATTGACGGTAACTTCTCGCTGGAAGTAAAAAATCTCAAGGCCCAGTTACAGATATCGTATATCGGATTTACTACTATAACTGTTCCGGTACAGTTAAAAGGGAAGATGACGATTACAATGCAGGAAGCATCACGCAATTTGGACGAGGTAGTGGTCATCGGCTATGGAAGCGTTCGCAAATCAGACCTTTCCGGTTCGGTAAGTGCTGTCAGTATGAAGAATGAAGCTGAGATTATGCCTATCACAAGTGCCGATCAATTCTTGCAGGGACGTATAGCGGGCGTCAGTATCGCAGCTAACAGTGGTGCACCCGGAGCGGGCATGAATATTCAAATACGTGGTGTCTCTACACTGTCAGGCAATACAGACCCGCTTTATGTAGTTGACGGTTTTCCGATAGAGGCTGCAACAGCAAGTGTAAATGGTGGCACCAGTGAGTTGAGCCAACAGCCGGCGATGAACCCGCTAGCTTCCATCAATCCCAATGATATTGAATCTATCCAGGTTCTGAAAGATGCTTCCGCAACGGCTATTTATGGTTCACGTGCTACGAACGGAGTTATTCTGATCACAACCAAACAGGGAAAAGAAGGAAAAGTCAATGTGAACTACAATGCTCGTGTAGATATTTCCAACATTGCCAAACGCTATAATTTACTGAATGCTCATGACTATGCGCTTTTTGAGAATGAATTGGATCGAACCTCTAACGGCTACGATATGCAAGGAAACGTCATTCCAAGTACAAAAGTCCCCAGACATACAGATGATGCCTTGGAAAGATATAAAATCTATTCAACTGACTGGCAGGACTTAATGTACCAGACGGCAGTATCTCAGGACCACCAGTTGGCTGTCAATGGTGGTAACAAGATGACTCAATATAATATTACTGCCGGCTACACCGATCAAGAAGGTATTATTATGAATACTGGACTCGAACGTTATTCTTTCCGTCTGAATCTTAAATCTGAGCTTGCCAAGCGTTTAGTTTTGCAACTGAACACAAGTTATTCACAGACCGAGCAAAAGCAAACGTCGCATTCTCAATCTTCAAGTATGAACCAAATGGTACGGCGTATTTTGACTACCAAACCGACATTAATGCCTGGAGATCAAATTTATGAAGATGAAAATGTGGAATATGTTCCGGCAGACAATCCTTATATTATGGCGACCGAACTAAAAGACATTCTTCAACAACGGTTCTTCATACTGAATGCATCTTTGACATATAACTTTGGTAAAGGGCTTTCCTGGAAAGGTGCCGGTAGCTTCAACCGCACAGACGGTTCGCGTTCTACTTATTATCCAATAGGTACCAATGCTGGAAACAGTGCCCATGGTATGGCATTTCGTGGAGAAGACAATCGCCAGAATATTGTATTGGAAACGACGGTTAATTATGATCGTAAATTTAAGAAGCATCATCACATCAATGCTGTCTTGGGATATACGCATGAAGACCGTCAGAGAAAGACACTGGCAATTCAGGTAGGTGATTTTGCAGGCAATGACTTGTTGTACTACGCTATCGGAGAAGGAACGAATACGATGGACAAATCCAGTTCAGTCATTCAAACCAAACTGTCCTCTTTCTTAGGGCGTATGAACTACACCCTGTATGACCGTTATATTTTCACGGCAACCGGACGCTACGACGGTTCTTCTTTGTTGGCAAGTGGAAACAGGTGGAGTTTCTTTCCATCATTTGCAGTAGCCTGGCGCATTAATCAAGAGAAGTTCATGAAAGACATACCTGCTATCTCTAATATTAAGCTACGTTTGAGCTATGGTGTTACAGGTAACCAAAGCATTGCTTATGCTGCTCCGCTCGCCATTATGAACCATGTCCGCTCTTATTCCGGAGGTGCAGTGACTCACGGTATGGTCAACGGGAAGCTGGCTAATCCTAATTTAGGTTGGGAAAGTACTGCTACCTACAATGCCGGACTGGATTTAGGTTTTATAGACAACCGTTTTAGAGTAACCATGAATGTATATCAACGTACTACCAAAGATATGCTGATGAATTTTGGACTGCCTTTATCATCCGGATACGGTTCTATACCTTACAATATGGGAAAAATGACCAATAAAGGATTTGAGCTGGAAGCCAGTGCGGATATTCTGACAGGTCGCGTAAAATGGACTCTTGGAGGAAACATATACCTGAACCGTAATAAAGTAGACGATATCAGCGGCAATGAGTTACTGGGAACCTCCTATCTGGCAGGTGGCGGTGTATTCAGCCAAAGCATACATATCACTAAAGCCGGTTATCCGGTAGGCAGCTTCTATGGCTACGTAGTGGATGGTGTTTATCAGAATGAAGCAGAAGCAAAACTGGCTCCATTTGATACTCCACAAGCTACTCCGGGTTCTTTGAGATTCAAAGATATTAGTGGACCCGACGGGTTGCCGGATGGAAAAATAACTTCTGACGATATGACTATCATCGGTACGGCAGAACCGAAATTCAATTATGGTATTAATTCTGAGCTATCTTGGAAGGGGCTGACATTATCCATGATTTTCACGGGCCGTGTAGGAGGTGATATCGCCAATTTGAACCGTTATTTCTTGGATTCTTTTACAGATACCAACGACAATATTCGTGCTGAGGCTTGGGAAGGAAGATGGCAGGGCGAAGGAACTAGTAACTTTTATCCGGCAGTAAACGGTTCGCAAGGCAGTTCTTACTTTAACAAGCGTTTCTCTACCTTCTTGCTTGAAGATGGTTCATTTTTCCGTCTGAAGAATCTGACACTCGCCTACCAGTTTAGCTTGAAAAAACTACGATGGTTACGTAGTATACGTGTATTCGGTACCGTTACCAATGTCTTTACAATCACTAATTATAGCGGTTATGATCCGGAAGTCAGCATTACTTCGGGCGCTATGTCACCTAATGTTGACTATGCTGCTTATCCTTCTAGCCGTACGTATTCTATGGGTATAAATCTAGCTTTTTAACATCAAAATACTGAAAATATGAAGAAATATATATTATCCTTACTGATAGGAACAGCGCTGCTTTCAAGCTGTTTGGATGTAGATATTGTAGACCGTGTAGAAAAAGAGGACGGATTCTTCAAAACGGAAGATCATGCCTTGGCGGCTATTAACGGGGTATACTCCACTCTTTACGCTTTCGCTTATCATAAAACAAACTGGGCTATCATACTTCCGACCTATGAAGACGCTATGTTCTCTACCGGAAACGCTGTACCTGCCACTGTTTCCAACAATACACACAGTGCTGGTTCCGCTCCAGTTGTTAATTTTTGGGGAGAGCTATATAATGGCATTAAAAACGCTAATGAAGTAATAGCACGTGTTCCTTCTATTTCCTTCAAAAGTGAAAATGATAAGAATCGAATCATTGCAGAAGCCTACTTTCTGAGAGCACTTTATCATTATGACTTAATGCGCTTGTATGGTGGTGTTAATGGTATTCCTATTGTTATTGAGCCTGTGACCGGAATTGAAAACGCATATGTACCACAATCTCCCGCATCTAAAGTTTACGAACAGATAATAAGTGATTTTGAATATGCAGCTGGACTGAACGATGATGATACTCCCCGTTTGCCGAAACGTTTAGATCCGGCGTACACAAGCGGACGTGTAACTAACGGAGCTGCTCATGCATTTTTGGCGGAAGTCTACTTGACTCTCGGAAGATGGGAGGATGCAGCCAGAGAAGCCCAAGAGGTGATTTCTTCCGAACAATATACGTTTGTCAATGATTATCAGAATTTATGGGACATTGAGCAAGAGTCATTAGCTCAAACCGAACATATCTTCTCAGTACCTTTCTTTCGTGACAAAGATGCTTTAGCAGATCAGTCATTGGGTTCTAATATTGCTCATTTATTTAATCCGGCAGGTGTGCAGGTTGGTGGTAAATTGGTTTCTGGAAATCCCTATGGAAAAGGAGCAGGAGCTCATAGGGTACAAAAATGGTTTATCAGATATTTTCAGGACGATCAGGGTAATCTAGGATACAGTGATCCCTCTGTTGATGCATCCATTGATGAATCCAAACTCATTTCTAAAGATTACCGGATTGAGATTACATTCTGGAGACGTTTTCAACAAAAGAACAATAATACAGGAGTATTGGGCAATATTGTAACCGTATATCCTGCTGCCGGAGGCAACTCACAGGAGAACTGGGGATATATCCGCAAATTTATTGATCCGCAAGGTATCAATAACCGTACCAATGAAAACGATATGCCACGTCTGCGTCTGTCCGATATGTATCTTATAAGAGCAGAAGCATTGAACGAACTTGGAAAGTACACAGAAGCCTGCCAGGCTATCGATATGGTGCGTGAACGTGCGCGCAAAGCGAACGGAACCGAACGTGCTTATCCGAAGTATATAGGTTCGGACAGACCCGATAATATCGGACGTACCTTGACCAAACAAGAATTCCGCTGGCTGGTATTCATGGAACGGGGATTGGAATTTGCCGGTGAACAGAAACGCTGGTTCGACCTTATTCGTATGAAGTATGATGAAAACACGCAGATGTATGACTACATAAAGGATACATTCATCCCATCACGACCGGCTGCGGATGTACAAAAGCAAGGAGTTATGGCTGCAAGAAAGAAATATTTTCCGATACCATTTGCAGAGGTTTCTCGCAATGATGGAGTACAACAAAATCCCGGATACTAAAGATATATGTTTAAATTAAGCACTCCCATGAAAGGAGAAATAAATTATGAATAGACTATTTTTGAGTGTTTCTGTTGCATTAAGTGCGACAACTTGCTCTTTTGCACAGCAAATCACGCAGCCTAATTTGGTGTTGTTCATAGCCGATGATTGTTCATATTACGATTTAGGTTGCTATGGAAGTGTGGATTCGAAAACACCCAATATAGATAATTTTGCCACACAGGGAGTGCGTTTCACCCAAGCCTATCAAGCTGCTCCTATGTCATCGCCTACCCGCCATAATCTGTATACAGGTTTATGGCCTGTGGGTAGCGGAGCTTATCCAAACCATACTTGTGCTGATCAGGGTACTTTAAGCGTTGTGCATCATTTGCATCCATTGGGGTATAAAGTAGCTTTGATTGGAAAGAAGCATGTTGCTCCAAAGTCAGTATTTCCCTTTGACCTCTACGTGCCTAGTGAAAAGGGGGAATTACATTTTGAAGCTATTCAGGAATTTATCGCTGATTGCAAAAGGAAAGGCCAGCCGTTTTGCCTGTTTGTTGCTTCCAATCAGCCACATACCCCTTGGAATAAAGGTGATGTCTCACAGTTCGATCCGGATAAATTAACTTTGGCACCTATGTATGTAGATGTTCCACAAACACGTCAGGAGTTTACTAAGTATCTTGCAGAAGTCAACTTTATGGATCAGGAGTTTGGTAACGTACTCTCTATTTTGGAACAGGAAAAGGTCGCTGATCAATCTGTTGTAGTATATTTGAGTGAACAAGGAAACAGTCTGCCTTTTGCCAAATGGACTTGTTATGATGCAGGCGTACATTCGGCATGCATTGTCCGCTGGCCGGGAGTAGTCAAACCGGGGAGTGTCAGTGATGCATTAGTAGAATATGTGGATATAGTTCCTACTTTTGTCGATATAGCAGGAGGAAAACCGCAGACGAGAGTAGATGGTGAAAGCTTTAAATCTGTTTTGACAGGGAAGAAGAAGGAGCATAAGAAATATTCTTTCTCTCTTCAGACTAGCAGGGGAATAAATAAAGGTCCGGAGTACTACGGGATACGCTCAGCCTATGATGGAAGATATCGATATATTGTTAACCTTACTCCGGAGGCAACCTTTCAGAATGCGATGACTGCTACGCCTTTATTTAAAGAATGGGAACAGCTTGCAGAGACAGATGCCCATGCAAAGGCGATGACATTCAAGTATCAGCATCGTCCTGCCATTGAATTGTACGATGTACGGAATGATCCATTTTGCATGAACAATTTGGCAGGAAATACGAAATACTCCAATATTATTATTCGGCTGGATGCAGAACTAAAGAAATGGATGAAAGCGTGTGGAGACGAAGGGCAAGCTACCGAAATGCGGGCGTTTGATCATATGCCTTCCAAACAAAAGTGATCACCCCATGGGACAATGGATTCAGGAAGATAAATGTTTTATCTTTGATATTGATGAGGTAAGTTATCTCGCTATCCAGTAACAGATATAAATAAACCTATTAATTTGAATGAAATGATAAAAAGTATAACAATGCGAACTAAACTAATACAGTGTATAGAATTAAAGGCTATTTGTATATTAAAAAGCATTTAGAATTTGGAGATTCCCTCTCTATTATGGTTCATTTCTGATTCGCTTCTGAATCTGCTTCCCAACTACTGCAATCATTGCTGTCGAATACAATAAACATTTTCTTTATAAAAAATAATGTCCGCAGGTGCATAAATTAATTCGTCCGCCTATAGACAACGTTTCGTCCGGCTATAGGCAAACGCAACGTCGGCTATAGGCAAACTTGCGTCCGGCTATAGGCGGACGAATTAATTTATGCACTGAAAGGGATTATTTATTGCACAAGCCGGAGCTAAATTTAGCATAGGAATTCTTTATCCAATAAATTTTCTACTTTCTACTTTTAAGTTTGTTTTTTAATTTACAGATTCAGTTGTTTGATAAATTCAGTAGGAGTGATATTAAACTCTTTCTTAAAACATTTTGTAAAATAGTTAGGGTCGGACATTCCTACGGCATACGAAGCTTCTGATACGTTCATGCCATTCTGCAAATGAATCTTTGCTTCTTTCATCTTTATAGTCCGCATGAACTGGGTGATAGAACATCCGGTCAATGATTTAAGCTTGGTATGCAACAGGCTTCGGCTCACTTTCATATGAGTAATAATTTCAGTAACTCCGAACTCTTCGTCTTTGATATTAGCCATAATCAGGTCAACCAACTCTTTCATAAATACTTCATCACGTGGGTTGTTCGTTATTTGTGTAATGTTCAGCTTCTCGATCCGCTTGAAATACTCAATGTTCTGCTTTCTGTTAGTACGCATATTCTGAACCAATAGTTCCAGATTCTGTGCATTAAAAGGCTTGGTTATATACGCATCCGCCCCTTTCAAGTACCCTTGAGTATGATCCAATTCATCGGTTTTAGCAGTTAGCAGAATTACCGGGATATGACTGCTATTCAAATCCTGTTTGACGTATGCCGTTAATTCCAGACCATCCATCACGGGCATCATTACATCACTGACTATCAGATCGGGCAGTTGCTTCTTCAGTAACTTACAAGCCTCAGCACCATTGTAAGCACGAAATACCTGATAATCTTTGCTAAATATCTCTGCCAGATAATCATTCATCTCTTTATTATCTTCTACAATAAGGATACTTTCTTTGACGTCGGTGTTATCTTGCTCGGTAGAAATCAACTGGTCGGGAATCAGTTCAATCGTTTCTTTCATCCGCAGATTATATTTCTGTATTTCTTCGGACGTGATACTTTCCAAAGATTTCTCCGAAGAGCTATAGGCAGATTCTGAAACATTCAGGCTGACGATAAATTCCGATCCCTTTCCGACTTCGCTTTCAACCTTAATCTCCCCCTTATGCATATGAATCAGTGACTTCGTGAGAGATAACCCCAATCCGAAGCCTTCTCTATGATCCTTTTTTTCTACTTGGAAGTAGCTGTCAAAGATTTTATCTTTCATCTCTTTAGGAATCCCTCTGCCGCTGTCTTTTACTGATATTTCGATGAAATTTTCCGAATCTTTTTTGAGAAGCTTGGCACTGAGTTTCACATAATCTCCCGGCTGGGTGTATTTGAAAGCATTCGACAGCAGATTATACATGATACGTTCCAGCTTGGATGGAGAGAACCAGACTTCTTCATCCGTTTCTTCCAGACTGACAATGAAATCAATCTCCTTTTCCTTAGATACAATATCGAAGATATGAGAAATCTCTTCCAGGAAATGCATGATGTTTCCTTTTCTGACGTTAATCTCCATTTGCTGCATTTCGATTTTACTGAAAGTGAGCAGTTCATCAATAAGATAATGCATTCTGTTGGCATTGCGGTAGATGACTTCCAGTTTCTCGCGATCATTATTATCGATTTGTTTCTGTTTGATGAGCCGCTGAAGTGGTGACAGGATCAAAGTCAACGGTGTTTTCAGATCATGAGATACGTACGTAAAGAAGTTTATTTTCGATTGATTCATCTTCTCCATATTAACCCGTTGCTCATGTTCCGTTTTCAGTCTCATAAGAAGAATCAACCTGGCTTTGGTATATTTATATGCCAAATAGATGATGCAGAGAACCATACATACGTAGGTCAGATAGGCCCATATAGAAAGCCACCACGGAGGTAGTACATGGATAGTCAACTCTTTCTGTCCTTTTTCATCCCAGTTTACTCCGTCATTGCTTGCTTTAATCTTCAATGTATAATCTCCGGTCGGGAGATTAGAGAAACGTACCTGATGCTGATTGCCTACAAACTGCCATTCTTTATCGATGCCTTCCAGCTTCATGGCATATTGCGTTTTATCTTTGTATTGATAATTAAGCCCTGAGTATTCGATACGTATGGATTGTGCCTGTTCGTGGGTAAGCGTCATCACATCACTTTCAGAGATAGAGGCGGGCAGTAGCGCATCCGGATTGCTGGAAGATACGACATCGTTATTGCTCCATACTCCTGTCAAAGCGATATTAAAATGAGGTTCTACAGGGCGCACCTGTTCAGGATAGAAAGAAATCATTCCATTAATTGTTCCGAAGAACAGTTCGCCGTCGGGTTTCTTGCAGACAGAGGAATAATTGAACTGATTGGTCGGCAGTCCGTCGGCTATGGTATACCGGCTGATTAATCCGGATTTCGGCTGAATATTACATAATCCGTTGTCTGTTCCTATCCATATAGTGTTCTGATCATCTTCTATTATACCTTTTATAGCGTTCGATCCCAATTCTTTCTTCGAATAACTTTTCAATTTTTCGCCTTTTTTATTCAGAACAAAAAGCCCGTCATTGTTCGTTCCTGCCCAAATATTCCCCTGCGAGTCCATATATAAATAAGTCATATACAACTTACTGGATGAGAATTGTGGAAGAGGTGTCTGTTCTTCTGTTCGTTTGTTTATCTGGTATATTCCATTTTGACGGTTTCCAGTCCAGATAATGCTGTCATTGAGGTTAAGCATGCAAAAGACAGGAAGTGCAGAAACTTTTTTTAACTGGAAACTGCCGTTCTGTTTCTTCAAGGTAAATAGTCCCGACGGCCCTCCATACCAGATTTTGCCGGTTTCGTCTTCTATGATGCAGAACCCGGATGAGTTTTTCCCCATTCCGTCATTAAAAGAAAGCGTTTTGTTCTCTTTGGGCATATAATAGTTCATTCCCCGAAGAAACAGACCGATCCATAGGTTCTGTTTACTGTCAATCAGCAAGGAATGTATATTCCGGGCTTTTATATTCATCCGTTCATGGAGTCGTCGTTATTTTATTTGCTGATTTAGAATGCGAGTTAGCCCTCCGTCTTTCAGTATAATATAGATCTGGGTATTGATCGGCTTTAAGCGCACTCAGATGATTGGGAGAGTTTCCATAAGGATAAATCCGGAACTGATCCGAAGCATATATAAAATAATTCACACCACCGAAATAGGTTCCAACCCACATGTTATGATTGTAATCTTCAAAAAGGCTATAAATAGGAGAATCGTTCAGATTGCTCAAGTCACTTTCCGACTGCTGATAGTGAGTCACTAACCGAAAGGTCTGGTCATAAATGAAAATTCCATTTTCGGTTCCCAGCCAGATGTTGTTCATAGTATCAGTTGTTGCACATCTGAATTGTCTGATATCCTTGATCGCGGCCAGAGGATACAGCGAATCATTATTGATATTATACACAAATACCTCTTGAGGTGTATTGAATAACAACTGATTGCCAGGCAACATAACTAATTGAATGCACGTTTCCAAAAATGGACGGATGTTCAGAGGCAGCGGTTCAAATTGTTCCTTCTTTAGATTATAGCGTTTCACCCCTTTGTTACTGTTTATCCATAGAACATTGTTTGAGTCTTCTACCAGTCCACGAATATTTTCTCCTTTTCCTTCATTTAATATAAAAGGAGTGAAGCTGTTTTTGTCATTATCGTATTGATAGATGCCGTTACTGCATCCGGTCAGTAATCTGCTGTCAGACGTGTTCAGAAATAAGACACTGTTCTTATTGTTTCCCTCTATGTGATAGCGTGTGAATTGTTCATTCTGAGGATTGTATTTGCAGATTCCTTGCTCCGTAGAAATCCAGAGGACATTCCGGCAGGGGTCATTATATAGTTTGGTGATAAAATCATGGCTGATCGTAGTGGAATCCCCTTCTTCGTGAAAGTACCGGGTAATATTATACCCATCATATCTGCATAATCCATTCCTGGTGCCAAACCACATAAATCCCTTACTGTCCTGAGATATGGCATTGACAGTATTATGAGAAAGCCCTTCTGTAATGCTTAGCTGTTTGAAGCGGACATTATTATATTGGATTTTTCCTTCCGCAAATGTCGGATGAAGCAGGAATAATAAACAAACTGCTACCGATATAAGATTTTTGAGTGTACTCCTTTTCATATCTGATTCTACTCCTTGTTTAACGCTCAAAGATAGTCTTTTTTCTATCGGTTTTTCTAGTACAAATGTATATTCCATTAGAAATTATGTGCACAATCGAAGCTTTATGGGCTCAAACAATACATGCTTCCTTATATTGAACATGATGTTACGAATGTTTATTCTTTGAATTCTCTACATTTGTATCGTAAACCAAATGAAAAGACCATGAAAACAAAATTTTGCAGAACGGCAGTGTATTGCCTGTGCTGTTTTATGTTTATCCAGCCGATAACAGGAAGCCAGGTAAATGATACTCATGAGGGTGTTTTGCATATCGACAAACAGAAAACACGCAAAGTAAGCCGTGTCCAATATGGGTTCCATTATGAAGAGATTGGTATGATAGGAGAAGGTGCCTTGCATGCCGAACTGGTGCGCAACCGTTCATTCGAAGAAGCAACTCCACCCGCAGATCTGGCGGTCAAAAATGGGCTTTATCAGAATGTACCGAATCCGCGTGGAAAAAACAAAGATGTATTTCATGTAGACCCTCTGATCGGATGGAACACTTATCCTCTGTCTTATACTCCCATTTTCATTAGCCGTACAGAAGAAAATCCTCTGAATAAGGAGAATAAGTATTCAATGCTGGTCAACGTGACTGAAGATATTGCAAACAATCCGGAGGCAATGATTCTGAATCGGGGATATTACGGTATGAATCTACGAAAGGAGGTATCTTATCATCTTTCCATGTATATAAAAGCAAAAATTATACAGCTCCTCTTCAAGTTATGCTGGTAGACGAACAAGGTAAACGGTCAGTACTCAGCTTGTTTTGGATGTAAAGGTAAAGAGTGGACGAAACTTACCGGAACATTAAAACCTGATAAAGATGTCAAACGGGGATGCTGCCATTCAGCCGTTAGGTAAAGGGCAATTCAACTGGATGTTGTCTCTTTATTCCCTTCTGATACATGGGACAATGGAAAATCAGTTTTCGGGCGGATATTATGCAGAACTTGAAAGAATATGCACCGGATTTCATTCGTTTTCCCGGCGGATGTATTGTGCATGGGGTGAATGAAGCTACCATGTACCACTGGAAAAGACAATAGGTCCCATTGAAAATCGACCGGGACAATGGAGTAAATGGGCGCCTTACTACCGTACAGATGGAATTGGTTATCATGAGTTTTACGAATTGTGCGAATATTTGGGAGCAGATGCTATGTACGTAATCCCTACAGGGATGATCTGTACAGGTTGGGTAAAGCAAAGTTCTCCCTGAATTTCATTCAACCGGACGTTGATCTGGATGCTTATATTCAGGATGTACTGGATGCCATAGAATACGCAATCGGTCCGAAACCAGCAAATGGGGGCTTTACGTGTAAGAACGGACATCCGAAGCCTTTCCCTCTAAAGTACATTGAAATTGGAAACGAAGACTTCGGACCTGTTTATTGGGAACGTTACGAGAAGATTTATCAAGCGTTACACAAACAGTATCCCGACTTGATATACATAGCCAACAGTATCATAGGCAAAGAAAATGACGACAAACGGATTGATATTGCGAAGTTTGTGAACCCGAAGAATGTGAAGGTATTCGATGAACACCATTATCAACCTGTCGAATGGGCTTGCAAGCAGCATTACCGTTTTGACAACTATGAACGGGAATAGCGGATTTGTTTGTTGGAGAATTGGGCATTGACGGGAAGTATCCCTATAATCTGTTAGCCAGCGGAGCGGTACAGAATGTCTCTTGAACGTAATGGAGACTTGAATCCATTATTGGCAGAACGTCCGGTGATGCGCCATTGGGATTTTTCAGAGCATCGTCAGTTGCACTCAATGCTAATCAATGGGGTAGATTGCAGCATCAGGACATCTTTCTATTATTTATCAAAATGTTCAGAGATCACACTTTCGATGTATGCCTGGATGCTGGGATTCAGGGGATGAAGGGTTGCAGAATGTATTCGTTACGATGGGGTATGATAGTGAAAGTAAAGAATATATCCTGAAACTGATCAATTTGAGAAAACAGGAGGTGGTACTTCAAACAGCAGTGAAAGGATTTGGGAAAAGATACAGGCACAAAAATAACATTGAGTCTGGAACCCGGAAAGAATAACACTCCGGAAATGCCGGATGCAGTAAAGCCAGTTCAGTCGACCGTAACACTGGACTTAAACAAAGATTTGCAGCTTGAGGCTTCTTCAATGATTGTATACCGTTTTAAATAAGATAAATATGAGAAATGCAGCGTTTTGTATTACTGGATTAGCATTACAGGGTTTGTCTATGTCATTGCTGGCACAAACCGACAAGCCGAATATTGTAATCATTATGACCGATCAGCAGCGTGCTGACCTATGTGGCAGAGAAGGTTTTCCTCTGGCAGTTACTCCTTATGTAGATCAATTAGCTCAGGAAAATGTATGGTTTAACAAAGCATATACTGTAGCACCGGCCAGTTCTCCTGCCCGCTGCTCCATGTTCACCGGACGTTTTCCTTCGGCAACCCATGTACGTACCAACCACAACATTCCGGACATATTTTTTGAACAGGATTTGGTGGGCGTATTAAAAGAAAACGGATATAAAACAGCACTTGTAGGTAAAAACCATGCTTATCTGAAACCTGCTGACTTGGACTTTTGGTCAGAATACGGGCATTGGGGTAAAAATAAGAAAACGACTCCCGAAGAAAAAGAAACAGCCCGTTTCTTAAACCAGAAAGCCAGGGGACAATGGCTGGAACCTTCGCCAATTCCTGTAGAGGAGCAACACCCTGCTAAAATCGTGAATGAGACATTGTCATGGATAGAGAGTCAAAAAGAGAATCCTTTCTTTGTGTGGGTATCTTTCCCGGAACCTCATAATCCTTATCAGGTTTGCGAACCTTATTATTCTATGTTTTCGCCGGATAAGCTTCCCGTATTGAAGACGTCACGTAAAGACTTGGAAAAGAAAGGAGAGAAATATCGCATTTTAGCAGAACTGGAAGATGCGTCTTGTCCTAATCTGGAACAGGACCTACCCAGAATCCGTGCTAATTATATCGGCATGATCCGTTTAATAGATGACCAGATAAAGAGACTGGTCGAATCGCTAAAAGCCAGCGGGCAGTTTGAAAATACAATCTTTGTTGTTCTTTCAGATCATGGCGATTATTGGGGAGAATACGGGTTGATCCGCAAAGGAGCCGGACTTTCTGAAAGTCTCGCACGTATCCCGATGGTATGGGCAGGATATCATGTCAAGAATCAATCAGCCCCTATGGATAGCCATGTGTCAATTGCTGATATTTTTCCTACTCTTTGTTCTGCAATCGGTGCCAAGATTCCGACTGGTGTTCAAGGTCGTAGCTTATGGCCGATGTTGACCGGAAAAGAATACCCCAAAGAAGAGTTTTCCAGCATTGTCGTACAACAAGGTTTTGGAGGAGCACATGTCGGACTGGATTCTTCTCTTACTTTCGAACAGGAAGGGGCATTGACGCCGGGTAAGATTGCATACTTTGATGAACTCAATACCTGGACTCAAAGCGGTACCTCTCGTATGGTCAGAAAAGACGACTGGAAACTGGTGATGGATAACTATGGAAACGGAGAACTATATAATCTTAAGAAAGATCCTTCGGAAGTAGATAACCTGTTTGGTAAAAGAAATACAGTGCTGTTCAGACAGAGCTTCTGACGAAGTTAGTCGCATGGGAATTACGTCTGCAGGATCCACTCCCTCTTCCCCGAAACGTTATCATTTTAAACAGGATCCTTATAATTATCTCCAACCTGAACAATAATAAATCAAAGAATGTACATATTGACGGATATTAAAGACATTGTTCCATGAGCTCAATCCTGTAACAGCCTACTTTTGTATCCGTAAATAATAAAACTGTAATCTATGAAATTTATATTGCGATTAGGACTTGCTTTACTGACAGGTTGTCTCAGTCAGCACAGCATCGGCACAAGCATATGGAACTGCTGATACAAACGCTCCGGAGCTGCGTGTCCCAAAATCTGTTCAACCGGCATTTGACTACTGGATGCGTGACACATGGGCAACACTAGGCCCCGACGGTTACTACTATATCACTGGAACCACTTCTACCCCCGACCGTCACTTTCCGGGACAGAGACATTGCTGGGATTGGAATGACGGTTTGTATCTTTGGCGCTCCAAAGACCTGAAGATATGGGAAGCTATGGGACGAATCTGGTCAATGGAAAAAGACGGTACCTGGCAGAAAGATCCCAAAGTATATAAAGAGGGAGAGAAATATGCGAAGAAGTCTATCAATAATGATCCGATGGATAACCGTTTCCACGCTGTATGGGCACCGGAAATGCACTATATAAAGAGTGCGAAAAATTGGTTTATTGTAGCCTGCATGAATCAATCGGCAGGCGGAAGAGGCTCTTTTATTCTGCGGAGTACTACCGGGAAGCCGGAGGGACCTTATGAAAATATCGAAGGTAACGAGGATAAAGCCATTTTTCCAAACATTGACGGAAGCCTGTTTGAAGATACGGATGGTACCGTATATTTTGTCGGTCACAACCACTATATAGCACGCATGAAGCCAGATATGAGTGGTCTGTGGCAGAAGAGATAAAGACATTAAAAGAAAGTAAATACTCTCCGGAGCCATATGTTGAAGGAGCATTCATCTTTAAATATGATGGAAAATATCATTTGGTACAAGCTATCTGGGCACACCGCACGGCGAAGGGGGACACTTATGTTGAGAAGGAAGGGGTAACTAATAAGAAAACTCGTTATAGCTATGATTGTATCATTGCCACTGCCGACAATGTATATGGTCCTTATGGTAAACGGTATAACGCAATTACCGGCGGCGGACACAACAATCTGTTTCAGGATAAGGATGGCAACTGGTGGGCAACCATGTTTTTTAACCCTCGTGGCGCACAGGCGGCCGAATATAAAGTGACATGCCGGCCGGGATTGATTCCGATGCTTTATGAAAACGGAAAATTTAAACCTAATCACAATTATCAGGCAAAATGAAAACATCACTATTGATAACCGGGGGATTGGCTTTCGGAGCAATGACTTTTGCACAAGAAAAGCCTAATATCATTGTTATATTGGCGGACGATCTGGGTTTCTCCGATTTAGGTTGCTACGGAGGAGAAGTACAGACACCGGTATTGGATAAGATGGCCAAACAGGGTGTCCGTATGACACAAATGTATAACAGTGCGCGGAGTTGTCCGTCACGTGCCAATTTATTAACCGGACTTTATCCGCATCAGACAGGGTTAGGACACATGGATGCAACCCGTCCGGCATGGCCGAAAGGATATGCCGGCTTTCGTTCCAATTCTGACAACGTTACCATTGCTGAAGTATTAAAAGATGCCGGATATTTCACAGCCATGTCCGGTAAATGGCATCTGGGCAAAACCGCCAATCCGATAAACCGCGGTTTCCAGGAATATTATGGTTTGTTAGGTGGATTCAACTCTTTTTGGAATCCGGACGTATATACCCGATTGCCTAAGGATCGTAACCCACGTCAATATAAAGAGGGAGAATTTTATGCTACTAACGTAATAACCGATTATGCCATAGACTTTATTAATCAGGCACATCAGGAAGAAAAACCTTTGTTTCTGTATTTGGCATACAATGCTGCTCATTTTCCGTTGCACGCTCCAAAAGAAGTAACGGATAAATATATGAAGATTTACCTGCAGGGTTGGGATAAGATTCGAGATCAACGTTGGAAACGAATAGTAAAGATGGGGCTTTTGCAAGGAAAACCAGCATTAAGCCCGCGTGGTGTTGTTCCCGAAAGTTTGTTTGAGGATGAGACACATCCGCTGCCTGCCTGGGATTCTTTAACAAAGGAACAGCAGACTGATCTGGCTCGCCGTATGGCTATTTATGCTGCCATGATAGATATTATGGATACCAATATTGGTCGGGTATTGGATACTTTACAGAAGAACGGCGAACTGGATAATACATTTATCATGTTCATGTCGGACAACGGAGCTTGTGCCGAATGGCATGAATTTGGTTTCGACAAGCAAACTGGAACAGAATATCATACTCATGTTGGTGCTGAATTAGACCAGATGGGACTACCGGGAACTTATCATCATTACGGAACCGGCTGGGCAAACGTTTGTTGTACCCCATTTACACTTTATAAACATTATGCGCATGAAGGTGGAATATCCACTCCTTGCATTATCCAGTGGGGTAAACAGATCAAACACAAAGGTAGTATTGACCATCAACCGGCACAATTCTCGGATATCATGGCAACTTGCATCGAACTGGCAGGGACTAAATATCCCGAAGAATACGAAGGAAGAAAGATTGTACCTACACCGGGCAAGTCAATCCTTCCTATTGTACGCGGTGAAGAAATGCCGGACCGTTATATCTATGCGGAACATGAAGGTAATCGTATGGTACGCAAAGGTGACTGGAAACTGGTCTCTGCGAATTTTAGAGGTGATGAATGGGAACTCTATAATATCAAAGAAGACCGCACAGAACAACATAATCTGATAAAGGAATACCCTGAAATGGCAAAGGAACTGGAAGACGCTTATTTTGAGTGGGCAGACCATAGTGATGTGCTTTATTTCCGAAGGTTTGGAATACTTATAATAAAGGACGCCGGAAGGACTTTAAAGAATATAGAGATAAGTAGGAAAACACAGTAGGAAAGAAAAGATAGGAACTTATGAACAAAGAAACTACTAATTGCAGTATTTGTAAGTGCTATGGCACATACGTTCGCTTGCGCAGCCCGAAAGAAAATAGAATGAAAACAGTTTGGGCTGATAAAGTTACGTTGGAAAATGTATGCAGAGTTATCCGCGTCCTCAGTTACAACGTTCGCAATGGATGAATCTGAACGGGTTATGGCAGTATGCGGTTACTACTCAGGATACACCTAAAAAGTGAAGTTTGAGGGACAGATTCTCGTTCCGTTTGCTATCGAATCTTCCCTTTCGGGGGTGCATCGTTCTTTTCTGCCTACCGAGAAATTGTGGTATCAGCGTAACTTTACCCTTGATGACGCATGGAAAGAAAAACAGTGATTTTGCATTTCGGACTGTAGATTATGAATGTCAGGTATGGGTAAACAACAAATTGGCGGGCATTCATAAAGGGGAATAATCCTTTCTCTTTCGATGTAACCAAATTGCTGAGAAAGGTGGTTCGCAACTTGTTGAGGTTGCTGTTATCGACCCTACGGATACGGAGTCAATTTCCCGTCAAGCAACAGTTGGAGCCGAAGGTATCTGGTATTCTCCGGTATCCGGTATTTGCAGACTGTGTGGTTGGAGGCTGTAAATTCAACCCATATTCTTCAGGTTCTTCCTACAGCTGATATTCATAAAAGACGGTTAGTCTGGACATCAGTGTAGCTAAAGCCAAAGGAGGAGAAAAAGTAAAAGTGGAATTACTGGACGAAGGTAAGGTAGTGGGTACGACAGAGCAAAATTAGCCTCAAAGATAGAAATGGAAGTTCCGGAGGCTGTTCTTTGGAGTCCGTCTTCTCGAAACTTTACCATCTGAATATTGAGTTGTTAAGTCAAGGACAAGTAATAGATAAGGTAAAAGCTACTTTGCGATGCGTGAGGTCAGTATCCGCAAAGATGAATGTGGTTACCAGCGTATTTGTCTGAATGGTGATCCAATATTCCAGTATGGAACACTGGATCAAGGCTGGTGGCCGGATGGTTTGCTGACGCCTCCTTCCGAAGAAGCAATGCTTTGGGATATGGTTCAGCTCAAAATATGGGATTTAATACCATACGCAAACACATTAAAGTAGAACCGGAGCAATATTATTATTATGCCGATTCGTTGGGTTTGATGATGTGGCAGGATATGGTATCCGCTTCTCTACGGAAAGAAAAAGACGAAGAACATATTAAGCCCAATGCGCAAACGGACTGGAATGCACCCGCATCACATACTAACCAATGGCAACAGGAGATGTTCGAGATGATTGACCGTCTGCGTTTTATTCCTGTATCACAACGTGGGTAGTCTTCAATGAAGGATGGGGACAGCATAATACGGTAGAGATAGTGGAAAAGGTAATGGAATACGATAAAAGCCGTATCATTGACGGAGTAACCGGCTGGACAGACAGAGGAGTAGGCCATATGTATGATGTGCACAATTATCCGTCTGCTTCCATGATTTTGCCCGCTTGTAATGGCAATCGGATTTCTGTCTTAGGAGAATTCGGAGGGTATGGATGGGCCATCAAAGAACATCTGTGGAATCCTGATATGAGGAATTGGGGATATAAAATATTGACGGGGCAATGGCGTTGATGGATAACTATGGTCGTCTGGTCTATGATTTGGAGACATTGATAGCACAGGGGCTGAGTGCGGCGATTTATACACAAACCACTGATGTCGAAGGTGAAGTAAATGGTCTGATTACTTATGACCGGAAAGTTATTAAAATTCCGGAAGGCTTGTTGCATCATGCACGATCGTTTATATCATGTCAATCCGGCGAAAGTCATTACTTTGGTGCCCGACACTCAGAATGGGAGTGCGGTCAGCCGTGCAGTCAGCCTTAACGGGCAGGAGTCGAAAATGACCTCTTTGCCTTTCGATTGTCCTCCCCGTTCGGAAATTGTGTCGGAAACTTCATTTGATGTCAATGAGGAATTCAGCCATTTGTCTTTGTGGGTGCGTGCTACCGGAGATGTGAAGGTATGGTTGAATGGGGTGGAGGTCTTTTCGCAGGAGGTGAAACAAACCAGGCAATATAATCAGTACAATATCAGTAATTATTGCCAATATTTGCGAAAGGAAAGAATGAGTTGAAAATCGAAGTACGGGAAACTAAAAGATGAGCTTTGATTTCGGTTTGAGGGCTTACTGATCGGACACGTTTTTATTCCCAATACTTGCAATAATTTCTCAAAGAAGGCCGTCGGTTTCTGAAAGACTTTTATCTTTGCAGATATAATACATATGGCGCTATGAGAAAGATTATTTTGATTTTCGTGACAATTGTCCTTCCCTGTTTGCTTTGCGCAAGAAATGATGATAAGAGTACAGATATGCTGCTTCGTGAGATTGACGGAATTATCAAGAACCGTCAGGCTTACGGAGCAGAAAAGGAGGTACGCATCTCCGATTTGAAGAAGTTGCTGTCCGAGGCTACCTCCGATGAGCAGCGTTATGGATTTTGCGGCAGGCTTTTTGATGAATATCGGGCTTATAATCTGGACTCTTCGTATGTATATGCACAGCGGAAGCAGGAACTGGCTTCTCATTTGAACAAACAGGATTATCTGGATGATGCCGCCATGAATATGGCAGAGGTGATGGGAACCACCGGAATGTACAAAGGAAGCTTTGGAGCAGTTGGGACAGATAGACAAGAAAACCCTGTCTGATTATCTCTATCCCTATTATTACCACTTGTATCGTACTATTTACGGGTTGATGGGAGATTATGCCGTCACCGAGAAGGAGAAAAGAGTATTACCGGATGACGGACCTGTATCAGGGATTCCCTTTACAGACTAATGCCTCCGACTCATTGGGCCATGTGCTGGTGATGGCCGACAAATGCACCGTACACGCCCAATATGACCAGGCAATAACCATGCTGACCGACTTCTACCGGAAACCCTCTCTGGACGATCATTCCAAGGCGATGATTACTTATACCTTGTCAGAAGCCTATCGCCTCAAAGGAGACAAGAAAGGGCAGAAACACTTTCTGGCTCTCTCGGCCATCGCCGATTTAAAATCGGCAGTCAAAGAATATGTTTCCTTACGGAAACTCGCCTCTCTTGTATATGAAGACGGAGACATTGATCGTGCATACAACTATCTGAAATGCTCGCTCGAAGATGCTACGCTCTGCAATGCCCGCCTTCGTACCCTGGAAATCTCACAAGTCTTCCCCATTATCGATCAGGCTTACCAACTGAAAACCAAGCGGCAGCAACAGGAAATGAAGATATCTTTGATCTGTATCAGTCTGCTTTCCGTCTTTCTGCTGGTGGCTATATTCTTCGTTTACAAGCAGATGAAGAAAGTGGCTGCTGCCCGTCGGGAAGTGATTGACACGAATACGCTTCTGCAAGAGCTGAACGGTGAGCTTCATGACTCCAATTCGCAACTGAAAGAGATGAACCATACCCTTTCGGAAGCTAACTATATTAAAGAGGAATACATCGGTCGCTATATGGACCAGTGTTCCACCTATCTGGATAAGATGGACTTATACCGTCGTTCCCTGAATAAGATTGCGGCTACCGGCAGGGTAGAGGAGTTGTATAAAGCTATTAAATCTTCCCAATTCCTCGAAGAAGAGCTGAAAGAGTTCTACGCAAACTTCGATATGACCTTCCTGCAACTCTTCCCCAACTTTGTGGAAGAATTTAATGCGTTGCTTGTCGAACCGATGCAGCCCAAGCAGGGTGAATTGCTGAATACCGAACTTCGTATCTTTGCCCTGATCCGTCTGGGGATTACGGATAGTACCAAGATCGCCCAGTTCCTCCGCTACTCTGTGACCACTATTTATAATTACCGGACACGTGTCCGCAACAAAGCACTCGGCGAACGGGATGAGTTTGAGGCTAAAGTAATGAAAATAGGGAAGGTGGAAGAGTAAGAAATCCACTACTTTTTTAGCACGGTTACTATTCTGTAATATTCTTATTATTAGTGTTTTATACTGTATTGAACTGTATAAACCACTATATTTTTGCTATCTGGCAAAAGAAGCGCATTTAATTGTGGATACTTTTGTTTCAGTGAAAACAAAAAGTAATCCTAATATTAACTTTAAATTGATGTACATGGAACAGAGTATAAAGTCGAAAGGCTTTGAACATCGCCTCCTATTAATAATGTGGGGCTTGTTACTATCTCTTAGTGCATTCGCACAGCAGATTACAGTAAAAGGACATGTAGTGGACGCCACGGGCGAACCGGTGATCGGTGCCAGTGTGATAGAAGGCAAGTCCACGAACGGCACGATTACCGATATCGACGGTAACTTCTCATTAAATGTTTCTGCTAACAGCACATTGACCATTTCTTTTGTCGGCTATAAGACGCAGACTGTTTCGGTGAACGGAAAAACCGCACTGAAAGTAACCTTGCAGGAAGATACCGAAGTATTGGACGAAGTTGTTGTAGTAGGTTACGGAACGATGAAAAAGAGTGACCTGACCGGCGCCGTATCTTCTGTAGGAGTCAAAGATATCAAAGACTCTCCGGTAGCCAATATCGGTCAGGCAATGCAGGGCAAAGTATCCGGCGTGCAAATTATCGATGCCGGCAAACCGGGGGATAATGTGACGATTAAAATCCGTGGTCTGGGCACGATCAACAACAGCAACCCGCTGATTGTCATCGACGGGATTCCCACTGATTTAGGCTTATCTTCCTTGAATATGGCTGATGTGGAACGGGTAGACGTATTGAAAGATGCTTCGGCAACTGCCATCTACGGTTCGCGCGGTGCCAACGGTGTAGTGATGATTACCAGTAAACGCGGTGCCGAAGGCGCCGGAAAGGTAACGGTCAATGCGAACTGGGCGATACAGAATGCAACTAAAGTGCCTGATATGCTGAATGCCGCCCAATATGCAGCATTGAGCAATGATATGCTCTCAAACAATGACGATAACACCAACCCTTACTGGGCAGACCCTTCTTCATTGGGAAAAGGAACCAACTGGCTCGACGAGATGCTGCGCACGGGAGTGAAGCAGAGTTATTCGGTTAGCTATTCCGGCGGCACGGAAAAGGCGCATTATTATGTGTCCGGAGGTTTTCTCGATCAGTCCGGCATTGTGAAGAGTGTCAATTATCGCCGTTTCAATTTTCAGGCGAACAGTGACGCCCAAGTCAACAAATGGCTGAAATTCACCACCAACCTCACATTCAGCACAGATGTAAAAGAAGGAGGAACATACAGTATCGGTGATGCGATGAAAGCCCTTCCCACCCAACCGGTGAAGAATGACGACGGCAGTTGGAGCGGTCCCGGACAGGAGGCGCAATGGTACGGAAGTATCCGCAATCCGATCGGTACGCTTCACATGATGACTAACGAGACGAAAGGATATAACTTTCTCGCGAACATCACCGGAGAGATCACCTTCACTAAATGGCTGAAACTGAAAAGTACCTTCGGCTATGACGCCAAGTTCTGGTTTGCCGACAACTTCACGCCGGCATACGACTGGAAACCGAATCCGGTAGAAGAATCTTCCCGCTACAAAAGCGACAACAAATCATTCACCTACCTGTGGGACAACTACTTCGTATTCGATCATACTTTTGCAAAGAAACACCGTGTAGGTGTGATGGCAGGTTCTTCCGCACAGTGGAATAACTACGATTATCTGAACGCACAGAAAAATATCTTCATGTTCGACAATATCCATGAGATGGACAACGGAGAAAAGATGTACAGCCTTGGCGGCAGTCAAAGCGACTGGGCACTGCTTTCACTGATGGCACGTCTCAACTACTCATACGAAGACAAATACCTGCTGACGGCTACCGTACGTCGTGATGGCTCTTCCGCTTTGGTAAGAACAACCGATGGGGAACATTCCCTTCCGTATCTCTGGCTTGGCGTGTCTCTCAGGAAGACTGGTTCCCGAAGATAACTTCCTGATGAACGATCTCAAACTGCGTGTCGGATACGGTGTGACCGGTAATCAGGAAATCGGTAACTATGGATTTGTCGCATCCTACAACACGGGTGTCTATCCTTTCGGAAACAATAACTCCACTGCTTTGGTATCTACCACTCTCTCCAATCCGAACATCCATTGGGAAGAAGTGCGCCAGGCCAACTTCGGAGTGGACATGAGCCTGTTCGATTCGCGTGTCAGCCTTTCACTGGATGCTTATATCAAGAATACGAACGATATGCTGGTGAAGGCTTCCATCCCCATCACTTCGGGCTTTGAAGATACTACCGAGACTTTCACCAATGCCGGCAAGATGCGCAACAAAGGAGTGGAAATGACATTGCGTACCATCAACCTGAAAGGCATCTTCTCCTGGGAATCCGCTTTAACGGCTACCTACAATAAAAATGAGATTCTGGACCTGAACAGCGAAACTCCGATGTTTATCAACCAGATAGGCAATTCATACGTGACCATGCTGAAAGCCGGTTACCCGATCAACGTTTTCTATGGATACGTTACCGACGGGCTTTTCCAGAACTGGGGAGAAGTCAACCGCCACGCCACCCAGCCGGGCGCAGCTCCGGGGGACATCCGCTTCAGAGACTTGAACAACGACGGAGTGATTAACGACGAAGACCGTACGATTCTTGGCAATCCGAATCCGAACTGGTTCTTCTCACTCTCCAACAACCTATCTTACAAAGGATGGGAACTCTCCGTTTTCCTGCAAGGAGTGGCAGGCAACAAGATTTATAATGCCAACAATGTGGACAACGAAGGAATGGCTGCCGCCTACAACCAGACCACAGCCGTACTGAACCGCTGGACAGGAGAAGGCACAAGCTACTCCATGCCGCGTGCCATCTGGGGCGACCCGAACCAGAACTGCCGCGTATCCGACCGATTTGTGGAAAACGGTTCGTATCTCCGTCTGAAAAATATCACCCTTTCGTATACACTGCCTAAAAAGTGGTTGCAAAAGATTCAACTGGAAAACGCCCGTATCTCCTTCTCTTGCGAGAATGTGGCGACTATCACCGGATATTCGGGCTTCGACCCCGAGGTGGATGTCAACGGTATAGACAGCAGCCGTTACCCTATCTCGCGTACATTCAGTATGGGCTTGAACTTTAACTTTTAAATCAGGAGGAAGAAAATGAAAAAGAAACTGACTTTTATAATGATACTTGTCGTACTTGCCTTGACATCGTGCAGTGATTTTCTGGATAAGTACCCCAAATACGGTGTGGACCCCGAATCGGAAGTGACCAATGAGATTGCCGTAGCACTGACTACTGCCTGCTATAAGACGTTGCAGTCGTCCAATATGTATAATCAGCGCCTGTGGAGCCTCGACATCCTTGCCGGCAACAGCGAGGTAGGTGCCGGAGGAGGAACCGACGGACTGGAAACTGTTCAGGCGGCTAACTTTATAGCGCAGAGCGACAACGGTTTTGCCCTGTACGTATGGCGTTCTCCGTGGGTAGGCATCGGACGTTGTAATATCGTGCTTTCCAATCTGCCTTCGGCTGTCATCTCCGATGAGATAAAAGACCGTTGCATGGGTGAGGCATATTTTCTGCGTGCTCATTACTACTATATCCTCGTCCGCCTTTATGGTGGCGTACCTTTGCGGTTACAGCCCTTTGAGCCGGGACAGTCGACGGATATTGCCCGCAATACGGTAGATGAGGTATATGCGCAGATTCTTTCGGACTGTAAGAATGCGGTGGATATGCTTCCCCCAAAGAGCAGTTACGGAGAAATGACAAGGGACGTGCCTGCAAAGAGGCGGCGATGGCTATGCTGGCAGATATTTACCTGACGCTGGCGCCCAATCATCGGATTATTACAGTGAAGTTGTTACGTTGTGCGACCAGATTACTGCGATGGGATATGATTTGTCTCAGTGCAAGTATGCCGATAATTTCGATGCTACGATCAATAACGGTGCGGAATCCCTTTTGAAGTACAATACTCCGGCAGTACGGAATACGATTTCTGGGGAGGGACAACCAGTCTTCATGGCTGTCGACCTTCATGGGACCCCGCAACTCCGGTATGGTGGCAGGCGCTTACGGATGGAATCTGCCTACGGAAGAATTTATCAAAGAGTACGAAGCGGGCGATTTGCGCAAAGATGTGACCGTGTTATATCAAGGCTGTCCTGCTTTCGACGGCATGGAATACAGACGTTCATGGTCGGGTACAGGTTACAACGTCCGGAAGTTCCTTGTGTCGAAGACCGTTTCGCCGGAATATAATACCAACCCGAATAACTTCGTGGTATACCGTTATGCGGATGTCCTGTTGAAGAAGGCGGAAGCCCTGAACGAACTGGGACATCCCGACCAGGCTTGCCGCACCTCTGAATATCGTCCGTCATCGTGCCGGACTGGCGGATGTACCGACTACCTTGAATCAGGAAACAATGCGGGAAAAGATTATTCACGAACGCCGGATGGAACTTGCTTTTGAGGGACATCGCTGGTTTGACATGATTCGCATCAATAATGGTAACTATGCGATTGAGTTCCTGAAATCCATCGGCAAGAATCAGGTGACGAAGGAACGTCTGCTGCTGCCCATCCCGCAGACAGAGATGGACTCTAACAATCTGATGACTCAGAATCCCGGTTATTAATCGCTTTTACAATCATTCATTTAGACAGATCATATGATGAAGAAATATATATATCAGATGTTGTGCTCTCTTTTCATCGGCGGAGCGATGGTTTCCTGCGCCGAGGATTATATGGAGACGGACAAGGGACATGATACGCTGACTCTTACGGTGAATCAGCAGGAGATCGTATTGAACGAAAAGAATCACAGTCAGGAGGCGTTAACGCTTTCATGGACTACGGGAACGAACTACGGAAGCGGAAGCCGTATTTTATACACTGGAAATAGCCAAGGCGGAACCGACTTCACCCGTGCCTATTCCGTAGATTTAGGAACGGAACTTATCAGTGGACGAAGAAAACGGAAGAACTCAATCAGTTTCTGAACACGCAGCTAGGCGTCGGCTATGCCGAAAAGTATCGCTGGAAGCACGCATTACCGCTACTGTTGCCGGAATGGAAGAAAAGGAGCAGCGTGCCACAGTTGCGCTGGATGTGACTACTTATCAACCGGTTACTCCGACGCTTTACCTCATTGGAGAAGCTGCCCCTAACGGATGGAGCGCTGATCAAGCGACGTCTATGGAGCGCACGGACAACGGACAGTTTACGTGGACAGGAAAGCTGAATACCGGTGTATTCAAGTTTATAACGACGTTGGGAGAATTTCTTCCGTCCTACAACCGGGATACCGCTGCCGGAGAAGAACTACGGCTTATCTACCGCACATCGGGCGACGAACCGGACGAACCGTTTACAGTCAGCAAGGAAGCGACCTATATAGTCAAGGTAGACCTGCTCGACCTGACAATGACCATGACCGAAACGGAAAACATCGGATGGCGCTTTGAAGAATTCTATATTGTCGGCTCCTTTACCGGCGACAATGGCTGGGGATTCGAGGCACTGTCTAAAGATGCCGTTCAGATGAATCTGTTCCATTATGGTGCCGTGATTCCGTGGAAGGCGGACGGTGATTTTAAGTTTACTTCCGTGACGGACTTCGGTCAGTCGGATGCTTTCTTCCATCCCACCGAAGGGAACGCTCCGTATACTTCCACTTCAGTTGTATTGGGAGGTGAAGACAATAAATGGCAAATGAAGGAAAGCGAATGCGGCAAGGCCTATAAAGTGCTGTTCCTCACAGCCAAGGGAAAGGAAAAGATGCTGATGCGTCCGTTTACCCCCTACGAAGGACTGTATCTGGTAGGCGATGCCACTCCGAACGGATGGAGCATCGACAACGCCACCCCGATGGCTAAAAGTGTCGACAGCCCTTACATCTTTACCTGGAGCGGTACACTGAATACAGGGGAGATGAAGATCTCCTGCGACAAGCAGTCCGACTGGAACGGAGACTGGCTGATGGCGGACAAGAGCGGAAAGGCACCGACCGGTGAAGTGGAGACAGCCTTATTTACCAGTAAAACGGATGCGGAACTGAAGAATATGTATCCGGATACAGACCTCGGCAGTCTGGACAATAAATGGAATATTCAGGAAGCTGGCTCGTATCGGATTACGATTGACCAGTTGAAAGAAACGATTTCGATTGTAAAACAATAAACAAGTATTCAAGATGAAGAAGATAATATATTTGGTGGCTGCCTTCCTGTGTCTGTCTTGCAGCGACGATCATGAATCGAACCCACATAACGGAGGAGCGTCGGGCAGTGTGACCGAAGTAACTCCGGTGACATCGGACTTATGCGTGGAACTGACAACCGACAAGGCTTTTTATAAACCGAACGAGACAGTGACTTTCACTGCCGCCGATGCCTTGCCTGCCGGAACAAAGGTACGCTATCGCCTTTCGGGAGAAATAGTCGGAGAAGAACCGGTCAGCGGTACGAACTGGACATGGAAGGCTCCTTCCACCGATTTCAAAGGATACATGGCAGAACTTTACCGGCAGGAAAACGGTACGGACGTCATCGTCGGTACGATTGCGGTAGATGTATCCAGCCATCCGGCACGGTTCCCCCGATATGGCTTCGTGGCAGATTTCGACGGAGACAAGACAGAAGAGAAAACACTGGAAGAGATGGCTTATCTGAACCGCCATCACATCAACTGGGTACAGTTTCAGGACTGGCACAATAAACATCATTGGCCGCTGGGCGCACGCACCTGCAGTTGGACGAGGAATATCTCGACATTGCGAACCGCCCTGTCCATACAAGCTCTGTGAAGAATTATATCAAGGCACAACAACATTTTGGAATGAAGTCCATGTTCTATAATCTTTGTTTCGGGGCATTGAAGGATGCGGCTTCCGACGGGGTGAAAGAAGAATGGTATCTGTTTAAGGACGCTTCGCATACCACGAAAGACAGTCACGACCTGCCAAGCGGATGGAAGAGCAATATCTATCTGGTAGATCCTTCCGACAAGGAATGGCAGCAATATATGGCGGAACGGAATGACGACGTGTATGCGAACTTCGCCTTCGACGGCTATCAGATCGACCAGTTGGGCAAGCGGGGAACGCTTTACAACTACGACGGTACGCCGGTCAACCTCCGCGAAGGATATGCTTCTTTTATCGAAGCCATGAAGCAGGCGCATCCCGACAAGAGTCTGGTGATGAATGCCGTAAGCCGCTACGGTGCCCGTCAGATCGGAGAAACCGGCAAAGTAGATTTCTTCTATAATGAGATGTGGGCGGATGAGGCGGACTTTACCCATCTGAAAGCCGTCCTGTATGAAAACGGAGTGTATGGCAATAATCAGCTGAATACGGTTTTCGCTGCCTACATGAACTATAATAAGGCGGATCATCGGGGAGAGTTCAATACAGCGGGCATCCTGCTGACGGATGCGGTGATGTTCGCTTTGGGTGGCTCGCATCTCGAACTGAGTGGTGACCATATGCTGTGCAAAGAATATTTTCCGAACGACAACCTGACGATGAGCGAGGAACTGAAAACGGCAATGGTTCACTACTACGACTTCCTCACGTCTTATCAGAACCTGCTCCGCGATGGCGGAACGGAGAACAGCATCGCTATGAACTGTACCAACGGAGAAATGAAACTCAACGTATGGCCTCCAAAGTTGGGGTCGGTCACTACCTACGCCAAGCAGGTAGACGACAAGCAAGTAGTGCATCTGCTTAACTTCTCGCAGGCGAACAGCCTTAGCTGGCGGGACGTGGACGGCACCATGCCCGAACCTGCCCTGATCACGAAAGCGGCCTTGCAGATGAACCTGCCCGCCAAAGTGAATAAATTGTGGGTGGCATCACCGGACGTACACGGAGGAGCCTTGCAGGAACTGGCATTTACGCAGGAGAACGGGGTAGTCTCCTTCATACTGCCTGCCTTGAAATACTGGACAATGATTGTAGCTGAATAAGGCAGTTGCAACGGAATAACTAAAACGATAGGTATGAAGATTAGATATAAGTTTGGGGTGTGGATGTTGTGTCTGATGTTTCCGGCGTTGGTCTGGGCAGAAAACGCAAAAAGTATATGTACCTCTTTTACGCAGCAGGGTCGTCAGGTGACTTTTCACCTGGCGGACAGTGCCGCGCTGCAACTGCAACTTTGCAGTCCTTCCGTGGTAAGAATCTGGTTCTCGCCGGACGGGAAGCTGCAACGGAGAAACGCTTCCTTTGCCGTGATCAATGAAGAACTGGAAGATGTGGGAACGGTTCATGTGGACGAACAGGCCGCCTGCTATGAGATATTTACCTCGAAGCTGCGCATACGGGTGAACAAGTCGCCGATGAGCATCCAGATATTCGACAAATATCAGAAACTCCTCTTCAGTGACTATGCCGATAAAGGACACGTAAGCGAAGGCACGAAGAAGGTGGAATATAAAACGCTTCGCCGTGACGAGCATTTCTTCGGGCTTGGGGAGAAGACCGGCAAGATGGACCGCAGAGGAGAATCTTACAAGATGTGGAACAGCGATAAACCTTGTTACAGTGTGGTGGAAGACCCTCTTTACAAGAGCATCCCTTTCTTTATGAGCAGTTACCGGTATGGTATTTTCCTTGATAATACGTATAAGACAGAATTTAAGTTCGGAACGGAAAGCCGTGATTATTACAGTTTCGAGGCGCCGGACGGGGAGATGATTTACTACTTCATCTTCGGCAAGGACTATAAGGAAATCCTGAGTCAGTATGTAGGACTGACGGGCAAACCTATCATGCCTCCGAAATGGGCATTGGGCTTTGCGCAATGTCGTGGCCTGCTGACAAGCGAGAAACTGAGCCGCGAAATAGCCGAAGGCTACCGGACACGCGGCATCCCCTGTGATATTATCTATCAGGACATCGGCTGGACGGAACATCTACAGGACTTCGAATGGCGGAAGGGCAACTACGGGCATCCGAAAAGATGCTTGCCGACCTGAAAGAAATGGGATTCAAGGTAGTCGTATCGCAAGACCCGGTCATCTCGCAAGCCAACAAGAAGCAATGGGAGGAAGCGGACCGTCTGGGATATTTTGTCAAGGACAGCACGAACGGAAGAGTTATGACATGCCGTGGCCTTGGGGCGGAAATTGTGGGGTAGTGGATTTTACCTTACCTGCCGTAGCCGACTGGTGGGAACCTATCAGCAGAAACCCATTGACGATGGCATCTCCGGCTTCTGGACGGATATGGGAGAACCCGCATGGAGCAACGAAGAGCAGACCGAACGCCTTGTGATGAAACATCATCTGGGGATGCACGACGAAATCCATAATGTCTACGGACTGACTTGGGATAAAGTGGTCAAAGAGCAGTTCGAGAAACGGAATCGAACCGTCGCGTCTTTCAGATGACCCGTGCCGCTTATGCGGGATTGCAGCGTTATACGTTCGGTTGGACGGGAGATTGCGGAAATGGAGACGATGTATTGCAGGGCTGGGGGCAACTGGCTAATCAGATTCCGGTGATTCTTTCCGCAGGGCTGGGAGTGATTCCGTTTACTACCTGTGACATTACGGGGTATTGCGGAGACATCGAAGACTATCCATCCATGGCGGAACTTTATACCCGATGGATACAGTTCGGTGCATTCAATCCTTTGAGCCGTATTCATCATGAGGGGGATAATCCGGTAGAACCGTGGCTCTTCGGTCCGGAAGCGGAAAAGAACGCGAAGGAGGCCATCGAACTGAAATATCGTTTATTGCCTTATATCTATACGTATGCCCGCGAAGCTCATGATACGGGATTGCCCATCATGCGTCCTCTCTTTTTGGAATATCCGGCGGATATGGAAACGTTCTCTACCGATGGGCAGTTCTTGTTCGGACAAGAGCTGCTGGTAGCTCCGGTGGTGAAGAAGGGGGCACGTACGAAGAATGTCTATCTGCCCGAAGGCACTTGGATTGACTACAACAATAAACAAACAGTCTATACCGGAGAACAGTGGACTACCGTGGAAGCTCCCTTGTCGTGCATCCCGATGTTTGTAAAGCAGGGTTCCATCATCCCCACCATGCCGGTGATGAACTACACGCATGAGAAACCGGTCTATCCGCTGATCTTTGAAGTATTTCCGGCACCAAAAGGAGAGGAGGCCTCGTTCACTTTGTACGAAGATGAGGGAGAAGACCTCGGCTATCAACGGGATGAGTTTGCCAAAACTCCCGTTCGCTTCCGGACGGAGGAGGGTGGTTATCTTCTTTCGGTTGGTGCCCGTGAAGGAAAAGGGTATGCAGTGCCCGCTCCCCGAAACTTTATTTTCCGTATGTATCTGAAGACGGCTCCCAAAGGAGTTACCGTGCAAGGTAAGAAAGTAAAGAAGGTGAAGCCGGAACGTCTGGAAGAGAATCCGGACGATGACACTGAAAGTATGGTGTGGAGTTGGGATAAGGCGACCGGTATTTGCAGCCTTCGTATGCCGGACCGAGGGGAAGAAAGTCGGATTTCCCTGCGTTTATGACTTGAACTCAACGCCTACATAAAGATATAAATTTGAAGAATTGCTGTCATCTGTCACTAAACCTGTGACAATAGTCTGATAATTAAATCATAAGACCGTGACAGCAACCTGTGACAGCAGCGTGACGGAAAGATTTGCCGTCACGCTGTCATTCATTTCAGCTATTAATAAGCCGAGTTTGTTTTAAGGTATGAAACTACAGTTCCCATTGCTTGAAACTTTGGTTCCCATTACTTGAAACTATAGTTTCATACGCTTGGAACTTTTGGTTTCAAGCAGTGAAACTAATTAAGAAATCAATTGATGAACTCGTAATCTATCAGTTGATATCTTTTCTGCTTGTATTCTTTTGTTCTTTTAAGTTTTACCTTTCCTTTTGCGGCTTCCAGCGTTACTTCGTTGAATTGTCCTTTTTGGAAATCGTAACTTATACCGTCATCTTCGAGAAGGAGGAACGTTGCCGAAGGAGCGCCGTATACTTTGCAATGCAGATCGAATACGGTTTGAGCATCTACATAGGGGACAGGTGCGGCCAATGGCAATAACGTTCCCTGGCGGACGTAGAGTGGCAACTGATCTAATTCCGTCGTAATCTCATATTCACGGTTGCCTTCATATTTCTCATTGGTATTGAAGTTGTACCATGTTCCTTCGGGGAAGTAGACCGTTCTCGTTTTCTTGTTCTGGTATAAAGGGGCAGCCATCAATCCGTCTCCCATCATATACTGGTCACTGATAGTGCGCAAACGTTCATCTTTGGGATAATCCATCAATAACGGACGGAAAGGAGGTACACCTTCTTTATAATATGTATAAAAAGCACTGTACAGATAAGGAATCAGCTGCATACGCAGATTAATCAGTGTGCGGGCATATTCTTCATACCTCTTTGCTTCCGGCAGGAACTCGCCACGTTCGTTCTTTCCACGGTCGAATTGCAGCCACGGAGCGTATTGCAGATACCATGCATTGACCATAGCCTGCGGAGAAAGAATCACCGTTTGCAGACGATGGAAGAAATCTTCGGCAGAATGTGCCTCACGCACTTCGGGACACCACAACAGTCCTCCGAATGCCGAGTTGCAAAGTGCCTGAATGTACTCTTTGGGATCGTATGTATCACTATAAAGTACGGCGTTGCGTGAAGACATGAACATACCGGACGACCGGTAATCCTGATAGGTGCGGGTATTCTTTTCACGATAGATACTGTCCATCGCATTCACATAGAGGGAACCGAATACCTGGTGCATCTTTTCTCCGTCGATGCCCGAAGGGAACTGTGCCATATCCGGGAAGCACCATGTGGCGGAAGCAAAAGATATGTTCGAGTTGTCACATTCGTCCAGTTTGAAGCCGGAGATGCCTTCTTCTATCAGTGTGCGGTGGTAATCGGTAAATATTTTGTGTGCTTCCGGCTGGATGAAGTCCGGTACCAGTCCGTTCCATACAAGGAAATCGCCTGAGTAGGGCTCCAGCGCCTTCCGGATGGGGGAAGAAGGATGAACATACGCGTGTTCCCACAGGTTTACTTTGTATCCTTTCTGCTGCAACTGGTCCAGCATTTCTTTGTGCCTTGGAAAACGGTCGTCGCTCCAGCGATAAGAACAGGAGTAAGTGGCCGTCTGCCATCCCGGTTCGAGTCCCAGTACGTCGCACGGAATCTGTTTCGCGGAAATAGTTGGCAAAACGCATGACGGAGTCTTGCGTCGCATCTCCTTTGACACGGTATTTGAATCCGAGTCCCACATCGGAGGAAGACATCCGCCGCCGGAGAGGTTGTATCTCTTGACTACATCCAGCACTTCCGGTCCGGTGATGATAAATACCTCAATGCCTTTGGCGCCGGGTACGTCGATATGGACTTTATTTCCGTTGCTTCTGTTCTTATACAAGTCTTCCGTGGTGGTAGCAATGTGTTTTCTTTCTTCCGCTTGCAGTTGACGACTATGCTCGGTTTTCTGATTGGAGCCGCATAGGAAAGTGGTATACCGTGCCGTGTTGACCAGAATACCGTACCCTTTGGTAGAGACGTAGAATGTCTGCGGAGCATGTGTATATCCGAGTCCGTTCAGCGGATTGTCGTTTACTATCGGGCGCTTGCGCAGGCCACGCTGACCGAAAGTTTCGAATTGAAGTCCGAAACCGTATATTTGTTCGTTGTCCTCCAGAGGGACTTCGATCAGACAGCCACGGTCGGTTATCTTTATTTGCACTTCGTCGGGGCTGAAGGGCGGCTTTGCAGCCGGAAGTTGTTTCATTGCTTCTACGGCAGGTTTCCCGCCGAATAAGGAATAAGGGGTAAAAGTGTCAATTTCTCCCGCTTGCAGCTTGATGATTCCCGGAGCAATTTCTTCTTGAGCGGATGCTTGCCCGGCAAACAGGAGACCTACTGTGGATAGAAAAAGGTTGAGTAATAGTTTTCTCATTATAGTTTATTTTATCATGGTTATATTAAAATAGACTTTTGAAATGCGATTTTCCACTAAAATGCAATAAAAGAATATTGCAAATATAGGAATAAAACAGATGCGGTATCAAGTATTAATACCTGAGAAGTCAGATAAAGTGACCTGTCACGACATATATTAATGTTTGTGACGGGAGATATTAATATCTTCTTTTTTTGACCGTGATTCTAAAAATAAGGTTTTATATTTGTCCTTGTTTAAGAATGAAAAGAATAAAACCATGAAAAGAATTGTTTTCTCCTTCTCTTTTGCTTTGTGCCTGCCTCGTTCAGGCACAGGATACGTATCGTACCGACAAGGATGTACCTTACATTTCCGGCTCCGAAACAGATGCTTATCGTCTGGAACGTTGTAAACTGGATGTTTATTATCCGAGAATAAAAGATTTTTCCACCATTGTATGGTTTCATGGCGGTGGTATGGAAGGAGGAAGTAAATTTGTTCCCAGGGAACTGACGGATCAAGGCTTTGCAGTAGTGGCAGTTAATTATCGTTTGAGTCCGAAAGCAAAGAATCCGGCTTATATAGAAGATGCCGCCGAAGCTGTGGCATGGACATTCCGGAATATCGAAAAGTATGGCGGTCGCAAGGATCGTATCTTTGTTTCCGGTCATTCGGCGGGAGGTTACCTTACGTTGATTCTGGCAATGGATAAGAAATACATGGCTGCATACGGAGCCGATGCGGATAGTGTAGCTGCCTATCTTCCGGTCAGCGGGCAGACAGTCACTCATTTTACCATCCGCAAAGAACGTGGCCTGCCCAACGGAATCCCCATCATTGACGAATTTGCTCCGGTAAATAAGGCCCGCAAGGATACCGCTCCTGTTGTGCTGATTACGGGGATAAGAATCTGGAAATGGCTGACCGGTACGAAGAGAATGCACTGCTGGCATCGGTATTGAAGAATATCGGCAATCGGAAAGTCTCTTTATATGAACTGCAAGGATTTGACCACGGACAGGTACTCGGTCCTGCCTGCTATCTGATCGTTAATTATGTGAAGAGGTTCAAGTAATAGACCTGTGATATTCTTTCATTTGATATGGATAATGTGTATATTTGCACGAAACTCATATCAAAATGTAAGTTCTCACATTTCAGATATCAAAATGTGACTCGGTATGTTTGAAAGAGGAATTATTCAGCTGTTAGTGGCTTGGAAAACGGATGTAAACAGGAAGCCTTTGGTTATTCATGGGGCGAGACAAGTGGGTAAGACGTGGGCTTTGAAGTATTTCGGTCAGAAATACTTTGAAGATGTTGCCTATTTTAGTCTGGATAAAGATGAAAGCGGACTTTGTGATATCTTTAAAACGACTAAAGACCCCGAGCGCATTATACAGCAATTGTCCTTTTTGCATGGACGAAAAATTAATCCTCAGACTACTTTGCTGATATTGGATGAGATTCAGGAGTGCAATGAAGCGCTGAACTCTTTGAAATATTTCTGCGAAGAAGCACCCGAATATGCAGTGGCTTGCGCTGGTTCTTTACTTGGAATTTACCTGAATCACATAGGCAATTCCTTTCCGGTTGGAAAAGTAAATCATCTGTCTATGTATCCGCTGACTTTTACGGAGTTTCTGAATACGAAAGATCCGGCGATGTATCAATATATGTGCTCTGTCAAAGAAATAGCGCCTCTTCCCCAAATCTTCTTCGACAAACTGCGGGAAGCCTTCATTGCCTATTCTATTTGTGGCGGTATGCCCGAACCTGCTTCTTTGATGGTTGACTTTAATGATATGCAAAAAGTGGATTCATCGCTTCGGGATATATTGAATGACTATGCTCTGGATTTTGTGAAACATACTACACCTACGTTGGCGCCCCGTATCAATTATGTATGGAACTCTCTGCCCTCTCAATTGGCGAAAGAAAATCGTAAGTTTGTTTATCAACTGGTTCGTCCCGGAGCACGTGCGCGTGAATACGAAGATGCTATTTTATGGTTGGAACAAGCTGGTCTTGTCAACAAAGTAGTTCTGAGCAAGTCGCCTAGGCTGCCACTGAAAGCCTACGATGATTTGAGCACTTTTAAGCTCTATGCATTGGATATAGGGTTGTTGAGGCAATTGTCCGAACTGGGTGCAAGTGTTTTGTTATTGTCCACTCCCGGATATACGGAATATAAAGGGGCATTGGCAGAGAATTATGTATTGCAAAGTCTTACAGCACAATTTCAGGCTTCGTTCCGTTACTGGACTTCCGGTAATAAAGCAGAAGTGGATTTTTTACTTCAGCATGGTAATCATATTTATCCGATAGAAGTGAAAGCAGACCAGAATATAACAGGTAAAAGTCTGATTCAGTACGAGAAACTTTATCAACCTGCTTGTCGGATTCGATATTCGATGCTGAATTTGAAACAAGACGGCAATCTGATTAATATTCCTTTATTTCTTGCGGATAAGACGAAAGAGCTGCTGAATAATAACGTGGGATAAAGAATAGAGAGAAACGGCCAAGTGATGAAAAATACAGGTCATTTAAGGAAAATATCTGTGAAATGTAACGTTTCTCATAGTCTGTGAATCATTTATTATATCAGAAATCGGTCGTATTGGCTACATTTACTCCGATTTTACAAACTAATAAATAAAATAGCTATGAAGACATTAAGCAGAACTGTACTTACTCTTTTTGTTTTATCCTTCTCCTGTTTGGCAGCGATAGCCGGAGAAGTATCTTTTAAAATAACCAAGCAATATCTGAACTTCCCCATCTCCCATAAAGAGAACAGAGGAAGGATGACTTTTGAAGTAAACGGCAAGCCGGATTTATCCGTCGTTATCCGTCTGGCGCCGGATGAAGCGGAATACTGGGTGTTTAAAGATGTGTCGGCTTTCAAAGGAAAGACGATCAAGATAACCTACGACGGCAATGAGAAGGGATTGAGTAAAATATACCAGTCCGACGAAATCGAAGGACAAGCTGAACTGTATAAGGAAAAGAACCGTCCGCAATTCCACTTCACTACCCGGAGAGGCTGGATCAATGACCCTAACGGATTAATCTATTATGAGGGCGAATACCACCTGTTCTACCAGCACAATCCTTTTGAAAGAGACTGGGAGAATATGCACTGGGGCCATGCGGTCAGCAAGGACCTGATACACTGGACAGAATTACCGGACGCTCTGTATCCCGACCATTTAGGAACGATGTTCTCCGGTTCGGCAGTCATCGACTATGATAATACCGCCGGATTCAATAAAGGCAAGACTCCAGCCATGGTTGCCGCCTTCACTGCCGCCAGCAGTGACAGACAAGTGCAGGGGATAGCCTACAGCCTTGACAAAGGACGTACCTTCACGAAGTACGACAAGAATCCGGTGATTAACTCCAAGGAGAAATGGAACTCTCAGGACACGCGACCCGAAAGTGTTCTGGTATGCGCCCTCCAAACATTGGGTACTGGTACTGAACGAGCGCGACGGACACTCCATCTATACCTCTTCCAATCTCAAAGACTGGAAATACGAGAGCCATGTTACAGGCTTCTGGGAATGTCCCGAATTGTTCGAACTGCCGGTTGACGGTGACAAAAACCACACGAAGTGGGTGATGTACGGTGCTACCGGTACGTATATGCTAGGCTCTTTCGACGGCAAAGTATTTACTCCCGAAGCCGGAAAATACTGCTATACCACCGGAAGTATCTATGCGGCCCAGACCTTTACCAATATTCCGGCAAGCGACGGCAGACGCATCCAGATAGGCTGGGGAAGAATCTCCCACCCCGGTATGCCTTTCAACGGAATGATGATGCTCCCCACCGAACTGACTTTGCGTACCACCAAAGACGGCATCCGCCTTGTCAACGTTCCCGTAAAGGAGGTCGAATCCTTGTGTAAGCCTCTTCGTTCCTGGAAATCTCTTTCTTCGGATGAGGCCAACCGCCATCTGAAAGAGTTTTATGATGCCGACTGTCTCCGCATTAAGACAACGATCAAACTCTCTCATGCCACGGATGCCGGATTCAACCTTTTCGGCCAGCGCATGATCGGCTACGACATGAACTCCAATACCCTGAACGGCCGTTTCTACTCTCCCCAAGACCCGACCAGCATGGAATTGAGTGCCGATATTTACATTGACCGCACCTCTATCGAAGTCTTTATCGACGGCGGACTGTATTCTTATTCCATGGAACGCCGCCCTGACACTAACAACAAAGAAGGATTCCACTTCTGGGGAAACCGTATCGAAGTGAAAGACCTGCAAGTCTTTTCCGTAGAATCCATTTGGTAGACGGAAATCAAAAGCTATCTTTGTTTTCAGTTATTTAAATAGGAAAGAGAATATGAAAACGCGTAGTGAAGTTTTTCAGTTTGAGAAAGAGTTGAAATGGGAGCACCCCGCTCCGGGAATCCGTCGTCAGATAATGGGATACGACGGACAGTTGATGATGGTCAAGGTAGAATTTGAGAAAGGAGCGGTCGGTACGTTGCATGAACATTACCACACTCAGGCTACCTACGTGGCAAGTGGAAAGTTTGAACTGACCATCGGCGATCGGAAAGAGATACTGTCGACTGGCGATGGCTACTATGTAGCACCCGACGAACCGCATGGATGCGTCTGTCTGGAAGCGGGAGTATTGATAGACACATTCAGTCCCATGCGGGCTGATTTTCTGGAATAGTTCCTGATGAATGGTAGGTTACCGGATAATGATGGTATAAATTTACCACATATATGGTATTTCCTGTCAACAAAAACTGCACTATCTTTGTAATATCTTAAAACAAAGGAAATTAAAAACAGATATATATGGAAAAGATTGCAAGGAAATTGACGGATTTGGTAGGTAACACTCCGTTGTTGGAACTAAGTAATTATAATAAGAGTAACGGCTTGAAGGCTCGACTGATAGTGAAAATCGAATCATTCAATCCCGCGGGCAGTGTAAAAGACCGCGTGGCATTGGCAATGATTGAAGATGCCGAAGTGAAAGGAGTCTTGACTCCCGGCGCAACAATCATCGAGCCTACCAGTGGAAATACGGGAGTAGGATTGGCATTCGTTGCTGCCGCCAAGGGGTACAAACTGATTTTGACGATGCCCGATACGATGAGCGTTGAACGTCGTAACCTCTTGAAAGCTCTGGGAGCGGAACTTGTGCTCACTCCCGGTGCCGACGGAATGAAAGGGGCGATTGCCAAAGCGGAAGAGTTGAAAGCAGCCACTCCGGGCAGCGTTATCTTACAGCAATTTGAAAATCCTGCTAATCCCGCTATGCATCTACGCACTACCGGACTGGAAATATGGAGAGATACCGAGGGGAAAGTCGATATCTTCGTTGCCGGTGTAGGTACTGGCGGGACAATTAGCGGAGTAGGAGAAGCATTGAAGATGCGCGATCCCAGTGTGAAGGCGGTGGCGGTAGAACCTGCCGACTCTCCGGTACTGTCCGGTGGAAAGCCCGGACCTCACAAGATTCAGGGAATCGGTGCCGGTTTCGTACCGAAGACTTATAATGCTTCTGTCGTAGATGAAATTATTCAGGTGCAGAATGACGACGCTATCCGTACCAGTCGTGCGCTGGCGGAGAAAGAAGGGCTGTTGGTCGGCATATCTTCGGGAGCAGCCGTCTATGCGGCTACCGAACTGGCGAAACGTCCCGAAAACGAAGGGAAGATGATCGTAGCCTTATTGCCCGATACGGGAGAGCGTTATTTATCTACTATCCTGTACGCGTTCGAAGAATATCCTTTGTAAAGGAACGTTTTTTTTGAAAGAAATATAGAGAATAATCCTGTGGTTACTTGGCAAAACCGTATATTTGCCAAGTAACCATTTTTATTTAATACTATGCAAAACAAGACGTTAGGGATTCTGACGATTATTCTTCTGCTGTTTTCTGCCTGTAAAGATGAAGAAACTTCTCTCTCTTCAACGAAGCAATTAATCAGCTATTCGATTCAGAAGAGTGACAATCAAGGTAAAATTAAGAATGACGTGAGAGGTTCCATTAAAGGGAATGTGATAACGCTGTCAATGGATCAATATGATGACCTGAAGTCATTGATTGCTACATTCAAGTATGAAGGAACGTCTGTAAGCGTGAATGGAGTCGGGCAGGAATCCGGCATCACTTCGAATGATTTTTCCCGGCCGCTGATGATTCTCGTAGAAGCAGAAGACGGCAGCAGGGAACAATATACAGTCGAAGTTGTCTTGAAAGATGCGCAGGTGTTATCCGAATTTCGCTTTTTGAGAAAAGATAATGCTTTGCTGACTGCTGATGTCTCATGTACGATTGAAGATGAGACTATTGTATCTTCCTACACATTCCCACAATCGAAACTGATTCCTGTCTTTATGACTGATGCCGTGAAAGTAATGGTAGATGATGTAGAACAGGTCAGCGGTGTGACGGAAATTGATTTCGCCTCTCCGGTCACTTATCAGTTTGTGATGCGGAATGGAGAAGTAGTCCGATACATCCTGACGCTGGACTTTATCCTGATTCCTCAGTTTACGATCACGACAGAAGACCCTAGTATAACGGAAATACCAAGTAAGGATTATTATTTGAATGCGACTCTCACCGTGGATGGCAAGGGGATTTATGAGAACTATACAGGCAAGACAGAGGTGAAAGGAAGGGGAAACTCCACATGGGGATATCCGAAGAAACCTTACCGGTTAAAGCTTGATAAGAAATCTGAGATTTGTGGTTTGGGAAAAGCGAAGAATTATATATTACTGGCTAATCATATCGATCCTACCTTGATGCTTAACTCAGTTGCCTTCAAAGTCGGGCAATTGCTGAATATTCCTTTCACCAATCATGCCATTCCGGTGGATGTGGTTCTGAATGGCAAATACAAAGGTTCCTATCTACTGACGGAACAGATAGAAATCAAAGAAAATCGTGTGGATTTGGATGAGAATAACAGCGTGATGTGGGAGCTTGATTCCTATTTTGATGAAGATCCGAAATTCAAGTCCGAAGCATTCAATCTTCCGGTGATGGTGAAAGACCCTGATTTGACTACAGAGCAGTTTGAGTATTGGAAGAAAGATTTTAATGCATTTACCGTGCAGTTTGCAAAGGAGCCGTTAGAAGGAAATATGTATGTGGATATGATTGATATTGAATCAGTTGCAAAATATCTGATTACCTTTAATTTGGTACACAATATGGAGATTAACCATCCGAAAGTATCTTTATTCATAAAGAGGGTAAGTATGTTATGGGACCGATCTGGGACTTTGACTGGGCGTATGATTACGAAGGTAAAGACACATTTCGGGAGTTATGAAACTCCGCTCTTTTCTGATGATATGAATGGAGTGGGAACCGCTTTTTCCAACGCTTCCTACAAGACAGTCGGGTGAGAACTATTTATAAAAACTTTTGGCAAGACTTTAAGTCAAATAAATTAAATGAGTTGTTGCAGTATATAGATGATCAGGCCAAGCTTATTAAACCATCTGTAACGAGAAATAGTGAATTATGGGAAAACACCCGTTCCTTTGATGCGAAAGTGATAGAACTGAAGAATTGGTTGAAAAATGGCAGAGTATATAGATGGTGAAGTAAATCAATACTGATAGAGTTTCATATATTAGTATTTCACTTCTCAGTCATTAACACTTGACTTCTCAGATGTTAATACTTGTCGTATCAGGTATTAACACCTGAGAACTTGATATTAATGCCTGATAGACTGACTTATAACATCATGAAAATACATGATTTTGCAGGTGATTCCATGAGATTTGTACATCTCATGGCTTTTCGTCTGCCCGCAGACCGAAAACTTTTCCTGTCATCTGATCTACAGGTACTTTCCATACTTTGACATTCCGTACGGCAGGATCGGAATAGCTGAACTGATCCTTTGTGTAATGGCGCATGATAATGTCCAGTGCATGACGTTTTCCTCCATATCTTCTATGAATTCTACTTTCCACGGCACATGGCACTCTCCGAGCGCATACTGTAGCTGCAAGCTACCTGCTTGTGCTGATAGACAAGTTTGTGTCCGAGGCTGAACGTGATACACGTTGTTATTACGTTGCAGCATTTCTATCTTTCCCCCTTCGGGACCGGAATGGAGGTAAAGAGTATCGTTTTCATAACCGAAGTTCATAGGAACTACGTATGGATTGCCTTCTAAGTCTGTTATGCCTACAAAGCAGGCATCAGCTTGAAGAATAATGGATTCGATTCGTTGCTTGTCTTCGATAACGATTGTTTTCATTCTAATGTCGGTTTTTACAGGTTTGTGCCAAGCCTCTGGCACAGTTGTGCCACCGCATTGGCACTACTATGCCAAGCACAAGCGTGCCAATAGAGTGGCACAGAAGAGTATACTATTAATCCGTTTTACAGTACTTGTTTCTATTTCTCAATCAGCGCAAAGTCTAATTGCTTCTTCTCCAGATTGGCGCGTGCCACGCGATGGTGATGGCATCTCCCAAACTGTATATCTTGTTCTTACGGCGTCCGCGGAGGCAATAATTCTTTCGTCGAATTCATAATAGTCATCGTCCAGATCACGGATAGGAACCATGCCTTCACATTTGTTCTCGTTGAGTTCAACGTAAAGGCCCCATTCCGTAACACCGGAGATCACACCGTCATAAATTTGTCCGAGACGTTCGCTCATGAATTCTACCTGTTTGTATTTGATAGAAGCACGTTCGGCATTGGCTGCAATCTGTTCCATGTTCGAACTATGGTCGCAGAGGTCCTCGTACTTGCTTTCGGATACGCTACGACCGCCGTCCATATACTTCGTAACCAAGCGGTGTACCATCATATCCGGGAATCGGCGGATGGGTGAAGTGAAGTGGGTGTAATAGTCGAATGCCAGTCCGTAATGGCCGATATTGTGCGTAGAATAACGCGCTTTCTGCATGGCACGGATCGATACGGTTTCAATCAGGTTTTCCTCTTTCTTGCCGTGAATATCGTCCAGCAAATGGTTGATAGACTTTGATATATCTGTTTTCGTTCCGCTTGTACGTACCTTATAGCCGAAGCGGGCGATGAACTGTGACAGGTTTTCCAGTTTTTCCGGATCGGGCAGATCGTGGATACGATAAGGAAGTACTTTGGCTTTTTTGTTCTTGGGTACACGTCCCACTTTCTCTGCTACTGTCCTGTTGGCGAGCAGCATGAATTCTTCCACCAGCTTGTTGGCATCCTTGGACTCTTTGAAGTATACGCTGATAGGTTTTCCCTTTTCGTCGATTTCAAACTTCACCTCGTAGCGGTCGAAGTTGATGGCTCCTGCTGCGAAACGTTTCTCACGAAGTGCTTTGGCGATGGTGTCCAGCATGAGAACTTCTTCTTTAAAATCGCCCGTTTTCGTTTCGATGATCTGCTGCGCCTCTTCGTAAGTGAAGCGACGGTCGGAGTTGATGACGGTATGTACGATGCGGGAGTCTTTTACTTCTCCTTTCTCGGTGATGTCGAAGATGACGGAGAATGCGAGTTTCTCTTCATTCGGACGCAAGGAGCAGATGAAGTTACACAGGCGTTCGGGAAGCATCGGAATGGTGCGGTCCACCAGATAAACGGAAGTCGCCCGCTTTTCTGCTTCTTTGTCGATGATGCCGCCTTCTTTTACATAGTGAGTCACATCGGCGATATGTACGCCTACTTCCCACAATCCGTCTTTGATGGGGCGGATCGAAAGTGCGTCGTCGAAGTCCTTGGCGTCTTTCGGGTCGATGGTGAAAGTCGTTACCTTACGGAAGTCTTCGCGTCTGGCTATCTCTTCCGGAGTAATTTCTGCGGGAATCTTATCGGCTGCTGTTTCTACCGCTTTCGGATATACGTAGGGCAGGCCGAACTCAGCGAGGATGGCGTGCATTTCTGTTGTATTGTCTCCTGCTACACCGAGGATGTCGATCACTTGTCCGATAGGATTCTTTGCCTTGTCGGGCCATTCGGTTACTTTCACGATTGCCTTGTCGCCGGTTTTCCTCCTTTCAGCTTCTCTTTCGGGATGAAGATGTCGTTGGCAAGCGTACGGTTTTCCGTAACTAAGAAGGCATACGACTTGGCTACTTCCAGTGTACCTACAAAGGTGTCATTGGCACGTTCCAGAATCTCGATGACTTCTCCTTCCGCGTCTTTATTCTTCCGCTTGGCGTAGAAAGTGATCTTTACTTTGTCATTGTTCATGGCATGTGCCGAATTGCGTTCGGCAACAAAGATCGGATCGCCTCCACCTTCGGGGATAAAGGAGTTCTTTCCGTTGCTCTTGCGTTGGAAGGTACCGATCATCTCCGTTCCGTGATTGTTGAGGCGGAACTTTCCTTTTCAATTTCGGAAATATAATCGTCATCTGAAGGTCGTGTAACAGATCAGCGCATAGCATTTTCTGCGGATGGGTAGTGAGATGCAACTCCGAGAAAATATACTTCATACTAAGCGTTTCGCTGGGTTTGGCATGGAAAAGTCTATCAATAACGCTGCCAGCTCTTTCTTACTCATTCTTTTGCCGGCCTTTTCTCTTTCTTTTCTTTCTTTTTCGCCATAATGTATAGAATTGATTTATTTGAAAATTCTTTGATGGGAGTACAAAGTAAACAAATATTTGAATTTGATAGTTATGAATTGGATAAAACTTTCGCTGACTTCGATAATTTCGTCCTTATTAAAATAAAAAGCATCCCTCCTGAATCACTTCGGTAGGAATGCTTATAAGATTGAGAAATGTAAAATGGTTTTTGTTTCATTTTTATTGTATCTTTGTGGCATCATTCTTTTCTTATACATCGAGGTTATAATTAATGGAGAGTATCTTAATAACAGGAGCAAGCGGATTTATAGGGAGTTTTATTGTCGAAGAGGCATTAAAACGAAAGTTTGGTGTGTGGGCGGGGATTCGTCCTACCAGCAGCAAAAAGTACTTGAAGAATCGGAAGATCCACTTTCTGGAACTGGACTTTGCCCATCCCAATGAATTGCGTGCCCAACTCTCCGGACATAAAGGGACCTATAATAAGTTTGACTATATCATCCATTGTGCGGGAGTCACGAAATGTCCGGATAAGAAAACTTTTGATTATGTGAATTATCTACAGACCAAATACTTTATTGATACACTGAAAGCGCTGAATATGGTTCCGAAGCAATTCATCTATATCAGTACGCTGAGTGTATTCGGACCTGTACGTGAAAAAGATTATTCGCCGATAGAAGCCGGTGATGTCCCGATGCCAAATACTGCTTATGGTCTTAGCAAGCTTAAGGCTGAACTTTATATTCAAAGTATTCCCGGTTTCCCTTATGTTATTTATCGCCCTACAGGAGTTTACGGTCCTCGTGAACTGGATTATTTCCTGATGGCGAAGTCCATCCGGCAGCATGTTGACTTCTCTGTCGGCTTCCGGCGGCAGGACCTGACTTTTGTTTATGTAAAAGACATTGTGCAGGCCATCTTCCTTGGAATAGAAAAAAAAGTGACTAGAAGAGCTTATTTTCTGACTGACGGGAAGGTGTATAATAGTCGTGTATTTTCGGACTTAATACAAAAAGAACTGGGTAATCCGTTTGTTATTCATGTGAAATGTCCATTAATTGTGCTAAAAGTTATATCTTTGCTCGCTGAATTCATTGCAACACGTTCCGGCAAGAGCAGTACGCTGAATTCTGATAAATATAAAATAATGAAACAACGTAACTGGCAATGTGATATAACCCCTGCCATTAATGAGTTAGGGTATGCTCCCGAATATGACTTGGAGAAGGGAGTCCGTGAAACCATTGACTGGTATAAAAACGAAGGATGGCTTTAGACTTATTTAAGCGAGTGGAAACCCGGAAGGGGTTGTTTGCTGTGGAGAAGATAACATTGATTTATAATCTGTTGACCTCCATTTTGATTCTGTTCCTGTTTCAGCGAATGGATCATCCATGGCACATGTTGCTGGATAGGGCGATGATCGCTGCAATGACTTTTCTGCTGATGTATCTTTATCGGCTGGCTCCTTGCAAGTTTTCGGCGTTTGTACGTGTTGCTATTCAGATGAGCCTGCTTTCCTACTGGTATCCGGATACGTTTGAGTTTAACCGGTTCTTTCCGAATCTCGACCATGTGTTTGCTATAACCGAGCAGTTTATCTTCAATGGGCAACCTGCTATCTGGTTCTGTCATACATTCCCGCATCTTTTGGTCAGTGAAGCATTCAATATGGGATATTTCTTTTATTATCCGATGATGCTCATTGTGACGGTGTTTTATTTTATCTATAAGTTTGAATGGTTTGAGAAGATGTCGTTTGTACTGGTAACTTCTTTCTTTATCTATTATTTGATTTATATCTTTGTTCCGGTAGCAGGGCCGCAGTTCTACTTCCCGGCTATAGGTTTTGATAATGTATCTAAAGGAATTTTCCCGGCTATCGGCGATTATTTCAATAACAATCAGGAGTTACTTCCCGGTCCGGGCTATCAACATGGCTTCTTTTACAGTTTGGTAGAAGGTTCGCAGCAAGTGGGAGAGCGTCCTACGGCAGCTTTCCCCAGTTCGCATGTCGGTATTTCTACCATTCTTATGATTATGGCATGGCGTGGAAGTAAGAAGTTGTTTGCCTGTCTGATCCCTTTCTATATGCTGCTTTGCGGGGCTACCGTGTATATTCAGGCACACTACGTTATCGATGCGATCGTAGGTTTCTTCTCTGCATTCTTGTTGTATGTTGTGGCGACGTGGATGTTCAAGAAGTGGTTTGCGCAGCCGATGTTTAAGTAAAACTAATCTAAAAGAGAATTTACTTTTTCAGGAATTGTTTCGAATATCCGGAACAATTCTTCTTTCGTTTCTGCCCGCAACATGGCAATACGAGTCTCTTTAAAATTAGGAATCCCTTTGAACAACGGACTGGCAGCCAAGTGGCGGCGCACGTGCAAGATGCCCCTGCGTTCATCAAGCAGATTCACACTGTCAATCACTTCCTGGCGAAGTACCTCCATACACCATTCAAAGCTGAGTGGCGGCAATTCCTCCCCTGTTTCCAGATAATGCTTTACTTCCTTGAATATCCAGGGACGTCCGAAGCTGGCACGACCGATCATGACGGCATCTACTCCGTAGCGGTCAAAACACTCCTTGCAGCGTTGGGGCGTTGTCACATCTCCGTTGCCAATGATAGGAATGTGCATCCTTTGATTGTTCTTTACTTCTCCGATCAGTGTCCAGTCTGCTTCTCCGGTGTACATCTGCGCACGGGTTCTACCGTGAATGGTCAGTGCGGCAATGCCGCAATCCTGTAGTTGTTCTGCCAGATCTACAATGATTTTATTGTTGGCGTCCCATCCCAAACGGGTTTTTACTGTGACAGGTATTTTGACTGCGTCCACTATGGCACGGGTAATTTCCAGCATCTTCGGAATATTCTGCAGCATTCCTGCTCCTGCTCCTTTTCCTGCTACTCTCTTCACGGGGCAGCCGAAGTTTATGTCGAGAATATCGGGCTGCGCCTGCTCTACGATCTTCGCAGCTTCGACCATCGTTTCCGTATCTTTACCATAAATCTGAATGGCTACAGGGCGTTCTTCATCGCTGATACTCAGTTTCTGTGCAGTCTTGCTGACAGCGCGTATCAGTGCATCGCTCGATACAAATTCAGTATATACCATGTCAGCTCCGAACTTTTTGCACATCAGGCGGAAAGCAGGATCTGTCACGTCCTCCATCGGGGCGAGTAGTATAGGGTGTTCTCCCAGGTCTATATGGCTTATTTTCATGTATATGATGAACTAAATGATTATTTCGCTGCAAAAATACGGAAAAAAGCCTACTTTTGCCTTTAATCACATACTTAACAATAATAGAATTATGAAAAAAGCTGTATTGGCAGTGTACTCGTATTGCTTATTTATGGTTCTTATTAGTTGCCTTATATTTTTGTTTAGGATGGCTGGGCACTCCGGGGTAAAGCCTTTCAATCGTTCCAGCTTGTAGCATTCTCGGAATAATTTTATTAACAAGATATTGCAATTTCTTTTGAGTATTTATAGCAATTTCTTCCATTGTTACGTAATCTTGCGCTATAGTAATTATCTGTGCTTGCAAATCTTCAAAATTTAATCTCTTTTTTGTTTGTCCTGAGCTCTCAACCTTTCCTTCTGAGCTCTCAACCTTTCTCTCTGAGCTCTCAACCTTTCTCTCTGAGCTCTCAACCTTTCTCTCTGAGCAGCTTTCTGAGATTCTAACTTTTCCTTCTGGCTCATTAACATGATATTTTGTTCCTCTTCCATTTCCTTTTGAAACTAAGAACCCCTCATTACAAAGCTTCTTCAGCATCTTTGTAATGTCCGAACGATGTTGGGGGACAATATATTGCAGTTGGCTGTTACTAATTTCGTTTTCGCTATAACAAGTCACTAAAGCTGTTAACTCATCTTGTGACAAGCTCTCAACCTTTCCATCAAATAGTTCCTTTAGTTTAATTACCGCATCATCCGGTAATAAGCTGATCATAGGTAGGGTTAATTCTACTTTGTCAGGTCGATTGAATTCTTCAACATATGGTTTCTGCCAGTTAGCTTCTCTCCAGCCTTTTATTATCTTATTTACTCCACTTCCCGCTTTCTCTGAAAAGCCGATCAGCATAAACATTTTCTGTAGCGCCTTATTGCGACATACACTATCTCCTCCTTGATAATATTGTGCTTTGCTGACAAGCATTGTTCCGGGGTTTTTGAAACGATATTTATCGACCCATTGTTCAACGACAATATTTCCTTCTTCTGAGAAGTCGCAGTGAATAAGAGCATTGATAAATGCCTCACGTACTGCGATATGGGTAGGCGTTTCGTCAATGCGTATTCCATTTTTTATTTGAAAAGGTTTTGGCAATATGGCTGTCAGTTTGGGATATACTTTACGGTAGAACTGAAAAAGGTTGGCTTCCCAAGTGCCGTCCGGACAGATACGGTCTGACCATCTGAGAGAAATATCCGTTTCCAGATGCTCTCTATAATCCGGGAAATAGTTTGGCGCACATTCCGGATCTGTGATGCTTTCTGTTTTCCCGAACATGAGAATTCCAGCCAATGTGAATCCTTCTTCTTTGGTATGTCGGTCTCTGCGGTATGCTTCCAGTTTGGTTAAGAAGTCCAGATCATCTAAGCTAAGCCATGGGTGGGATGGCTTAAGGTTAGCAAAAAGTCGCCTGTATTGAATCAGTGTCTCTTTGTCAATATCGTCCATAGAATAATTGGACAGAATTCTTGAATCGCGTGGATGGCTTTCGTCTGAATCTGCAATCATGCGTCTGACTTCTGCATCCGTACATTTATAGTCACCTTCGTGATTACGCTTAAATGTATGTCCGCCAAAAGGATTTTTGGTTCTGTAGATAGGACGTTGTGTGCGACTTGCCCGGGGACGTAAATCAGAAGAAGCCTTTTACCTTTATAAGATCCTTCATACAAATCTTTGTCCACAAGAAGGTTTTCATTTATACAATCCGGTTGTTTGCTTGGTTCCAAAAGTCTTTTGTATTGGCCGATTTGCTCTTTGGTCAGTCCTTCAATGATAAACTGTTGCTTGTGTTCTTTGACACCTAGTACGATAATTCCCCATCTGTATTGGCGAAGAAGAATAAGTATCCATAAACTATTAGGAAGACCATCTTTGGCTATCTTAAACTCTAAGTCTACAGTCTCCTCCTTCTGTATCAATGAGTCTATATAGTCAATAAAATCCCATTCTTCCAGATCGTTTAGTATGATAGGTTTCTTATGATCCATTTTTCTTTCTACTTGATTTTCTGCAAAATACGTATTAATTCGTACCTTTGTACCCTCCTATCACATTTAAATGATTATCAGGTAGTAAAATGAATATAAAAGATTTTGAAATAATGGCGCCTGTCGGTTCGCGTGAATCCCTTGCGGCAGCCATTCAGGCTGGAGCCGATTCTATCTATTTTGGTATAGAAAACCTTAACATGCGTGCCCGTTCTGCCAATACGTTTACCGTTGATGACTTGCGTGAGATAGCTCAGACGTGTGATGAACATGGAATGAAAAGCTATCTGACCGTTAATACCATTATCTATGATAAGGATATTCCTTTGATGCGTACCATCGTGGATGCGGCTAAAGCGGCAGGAATATCAGCGGTGATTGCTGCCGATGTAGCGGTAATGAACTATGCCCGTCAGATCGGTCAGGAAGTACACTTGTCTACTCAATTGAATATATCGAATGCGGAAGCCTTGAAGTTCTACGCCCAGTTTGCCGATGTCGTAGTGCTGGCCCGTGAGTTGAATCTGGAACAGGTGGCCGAGATTTATCGTCAGATTCGGAAGAGAATATCTGCGGTCCGAGCGGAGAGCAGATTCGTATTGAAATGTTCTGTCACGGTGCCTTGTGCATGGCAGTCTCCGGTAAGTGCTATTTGTCTCTGCACGAAATGAATCACTCGGCCAATCGGGGTGCCTGTATGCAGGTATGCCGCCGTTCTTATACGGTTCGCGATAAGGAGACGGATGTGGAACTGGATATCGACAATGAATATATCATGTCACCGAAAGACTTGAAGACCATTCATTTTATGAATAAGATGATGGATGCGGGTGTGCGTGTATTCAAGATTGAGGGACGTGCCCGCGGTCCTGAGTATGTGCGTACGGTGGTGGAATGTTATAAAGAAGCGATAAAGGCCTATCTGGATGATACGTTTACAGACGAAAAGATTGCCGCTTGGGATGAACGTCTGAAGGCAGTCTTTAACCGTGGCTTTTGGGATGGCTACTATCTGGGACAACGCTTGGGCGAATGGACACGGAATTATGGTTCGGCCGCTACGGAACGTAAAATCTATGTGGGCAAAGGTATCAAATACTTCTCAATATCGGTGTCTCTGAGTTCTTGGTAGAAGCTGCCGAAGTCAGTGTAGGTGACAAGCTGCTGATAACGGGACCTACCACCGGCGCAGTCTTTATGACACTGGACGAAGCGCGTGTCGATCTGAAGCCGGTAGAGACGGTAAAGAAAGGTCAGCGTTTCTCAATGAAATCAGAAGATACGTCCCAGCGACAAATTATATAAATTGGTATCTACCGAAGAATTGAAGAAATTCAAAGGGACTTGATGTAGAACAGAAAGAGGATAAACGATGAGCCAGTATATCTACGAATTGGAGATGAAGGTGCGTGATTACGAATGTGACCTTCAGGGATTGTCAACAATGCCAATTATCAGCATTATCTGGAGCATACCCGCCACGAGTTTCTGACCTCGGTAGGTGTTAGTTTTGCGGCGTTGCATGAACAGGGAGTCGATCCGGTAGTGGCACGTATCAATATGGCTTTCAAGACTCCGTTGAAGAGTGGGGATGAGTTTGTCTCAAACTGTATATGAAGAAAGAAGGCATCAAATACGTATTCTATCAGGATATCTTCCGCAAAAGCGATCAGAAGTAGTAGTGAAATCCACTGTTGAGACGGTATGTGTGGTAAACGGACGTTTAAGTAACAGCGAATTGTTCGACAATGTCTTTGCCCCATACCTGAAATGACCAATAACGAACAAGAACAAATATATAGCATCGCTCTGACAATGGTGCCCGGTATCGGGCACATTGGAGCGAAACGTCTGGTAGAGGGCATGAAGAGTGCCACCGATGTGTTCCGCTTCCGGAAAGAACTGGCGCAACGATTATCCGGAGTACATGAACGGGTGTCGGGTGCACTGGACTGTCCGTCAATTATTGCCCGTGCCGAACAGGAACTTGTATTCCTGCAAAAGAATCATATCCAGTGCCTGACTTTTCATGATGAGGCGTATCCTTCCCGCTTGCGGGAGTGTGAAGACGCTCCTGTTGTACTGTTCTATAAGGGAAATGCCGATTTGAACGCTCTCCATATCATTAATATGGTGGGTACCCGCCACGCTACTGATTACGGTACACAACTCTGTACTACTTTCCTCCGTGACTTAAAAGCTTTGTGTCCTGACGTATTAGTTGTCAGCGGCCTTGCTTACGGCATTGATATCAATGCCCACCGGAGTGCATTGGACAATGACTTGCCTACGGTCGGCGTGTTAGCTCACGGACTGGACCGTATTTACCCTTCTCTTCATCGTAAGACAGCCGTTGAAATGCTTGATAAAGGCGGATTGCTGACAGAGTTTCCTGTCGGTACAACACCGGATAAACACAATTTTATCAGTCGCAACCGTATTGTGGCCGGTATGTGTGATGCTACGATTGTGGTAGAATCGGCTGCCAAAGGCGGCTCTCTGATCACAGCCGAGCTTGCGGAAAGCTATCACCGCGACTGTTTCGCCTTCCCTGGTCGTGTGACCGACGAATATTCAAAAGGATGTAACCAACTGATCCGTGACAGTAAAGCATCCCTTCTGTTGTCTGCCGAAGACTTGGTGGAGGCGATGGGATGGACGTTGGATTCACATCCGGTAAAGGTAGAGAATGTACAGCGCAGCCTGTTTCTGGAACTGACAGAAGAGGAGCAAAAGGTAGTCCATACGTTGGAAAAACAAGGAAACTTACAGATTAATACCTTAGTGGTAGAGACAGATATTCCCGTACATAAAATGAGTGCAATTCTCTTTGAACTGGAAATGAAGGGAGCCGTACGGGTATTGGCAGGAGGAGTTTATCAATTATTATAAATCTAATGACCAACCTAAAACAATTTGAAATGAAACGACATTTTTGGGCATTCATGGCAATAGTATGCCTGTTAGCCGTCCAGAACACACAAGGACAATAAATGGTTCTTGCACAGAAAAAAATGCAGTTTTAGAGTGTGAAAAGTATGTTTATTGTTACTTCATTCTGTTTTTTCTCCTATCTTAGTGGCATAATAAAAAACAAACAACTATGAATCAAACACGTTGTATCGTAATTTTGTCTATTCTTGCTCTTTTTGTAGCAAGCGTATCTGTTGCCGGAAATATCTCTTTGCCGGATGCTTCTCAAAAGGTTTTTGAAGGAAAACCATGTATTAACTCTCCCCGGGCGATTGGCAATTATCCTGCCAGTCCTTTCCTCTTTTATATTCCTACTACCGGTCAGCGGCCGATGGAATGGAGTGCGGAGAAACTTCCGAAAGGTTGAAACTGGATTCGAAAACAGGGATTATCACAGGATCAGTAGCTTCTAAAGGTGAATATACCGTCACTCTTAAAGCTAAGAACGCATTGGGGACCAGTACGGAAAAGCTCGTGATCCGCATTGGTGATGACCTGTTGCTGACTCCTCCCATGGGTTGGAACAGTTGGAATACTTTCGGGCGACATCTCACCGAAGAGTTGGTTTTGCAAACTGCGGATGCGCTGGTAGCCAACGGAATGCGGGATTTAGGCTATTCCTATATTAACATCGACGACTTCTGGCAGTTGCCCGAACGGGGAGCTGACGGACATTTGCAGATTAATAAAGATAAGTTCCCGCGTGGAATAAAGTATGTGGCAGATTATCTGCACGAGCGCGGTTTCAAACTCGGAATTTATTCGGATGCAGCCGATAAGACTTGTGGTGGTGTATGCGGCAGTTACGGCTACGAAGAAGTGGATGCGAAAGATTTCGCTTTGTGGGGTGTCGATTTGTTGAAGTATGATTATTGCAATGCTCCTGTCGACCGGGTGGAGGCTATGGAGCGCTATGCAAAGATGGGAAAGGCGTTGCGTGCTACGGGACGTTCCATCGTGTTCTCCATTTGTGAGTGGGGACAGCGCGAACCTTGGAAATGGGCAAAACAGGTAGGCGGACATTTGTGGCGCGTTTCGGGAGATATAGGCGATGTCTGGAACCGGGAAGCCAACAAGTTGGGCGGGCTTCGTGGTATCCTGAATATTCTTGAAATCAATGCTCCTTTGAGTGAATATGGCGGTCCTTCCGGTTGGAATGATCCGGATATGCTGGTAGTTGGTATCGGTGGTAAGAGTATGAGTATCGGATATGAATCGGAAGGTTGCACTCACGAACAGTATAAGTCTCATTTTGCATTATGGTGTATGATGGCTTCTCCATTACTTTGCGGAAATGACGTGCGAAGTATGAATGACAGTACATTGCAGGTTCTGTTGGATAGGGACCTGATTGCTATCAACCAGGATGTGTTGGGCAAGCAGGCGGAGCGCAGCATCCGTGCAGATCATTATGATATTTGGGTAAAGCCGTTGGCTGACGGTCGCAAAGCGGTAGCTTGTTTTAACCGGGCGGATACTCCACGTACTATAGAATTAAATTCAAAAACGGTGGAAGACCTGTCTTTGGAGCAGGTGTATAGTCTTGACAGCCGTTCTATGGAAAATGCTGCGAATAACATAATGGTGGACTTGGCGCCTTACCAATGCAAGGTTTATATCTGTGGAAAGCCGAAAAAATAGTCAATGACAGTACTGGAATGACAGTAATAAATCTCTGAGGTAAAATAAAGAAAGGTTGGGGCATAAAAGGAGCAACGCCTTGCTCCAACCTTTAACCTTAAATCTAATACTATGAAAAATCACATGACAAATGTAAGTCTTCTTGCTATTCCTTCCAAATAATATTCTTGTATTTGCGTCTCTTTTGATTTCTTTCACGGATTTTCACTGTTATCGCACACAATGGGTGTAAAATAGACATATTTCAATATAGCTTATAGTTTGGCGTTATAAATAGTTTCCGTTTCCGAAAGCCAGCATCCATTTAGTAAATGCACGGGTTTCATAATAGCCGGATAAATCGGATTTTTCAATAAGAATTATTCTTGTCCTTTCTTTTTTTTTGGATGATTGTTGTGCGCTTATGACGGATGAAACAATTATCAATAAGGATAAGGCAGTGAGTTTCATAAGCGAATTTATATTTAGTGTATCATAGAACGGTTATAGTGTCGCTCCCTTATCCGCCACAATAGCTCATTCAGAGAAATGTTTTCACTTGTGGCGATAATAGTTGATCGGAAGTTTTACTTGCATTATACCCTTTATGGGTAAATTATTAGAATGTGCAGTTTTACTGAAATCCGACCAGGCATGTATGATTGTCAAGATAATGGATTCTCTTTATCTTTTGTTTGGACGCTTTAGCTGCATCCCGGTTAATGAGAGCTGCTACATAATCCGGACCACCACACAATGGATTATCAAATAATCCGGACCAGATAGAGAACTTGCAGTAACTACCGGAATCTCAATATTCTCTTTGTTTTCACCCATATTATATCACCTCCATATTATACGGACTGTATTGAATGGCCACCATTCCTGTCAACCCTTCTATCTCATGGGCATATATCTCATAGGCCCGCGGGCCTCTTTGCTGAATACATCCTTGCAGATGAATCCGAATATTTTGATATTTAATTTCTTGAAATGCCAGTTCATACGCTGTGCAAATTCAATCAGAAGTTCTTCCCGGTTGGGACGGTTTTGCAAATTCATCAGGATATTGATAACCTCCTCCATATTCTATCACACTTGAGTTGTCTTTCTTCATGGTTACAAAACGGTTCCAGGTGGAAGTACTAACTACTGATAGATTAATAGGGCAGAGAGTCCATGAAACCGGAGAACGATTTCTGTCTTTATTGCCATAGTACACCGGACTATCAAGGAATTCTCCCATTGTCCATTGCATATTATCGCCGTCACTAATTACAAACGAATGGAATGCTGAATTATCTTCAAAATCTATATTTTCTTTTTTATTTCATGTATAGGTAAAGGATACATTTTATCGGAAGCTGCCATGATAACAGGAAGGTTGCGACACCAGTTTGAAGCGGTATTATAATGTCCCCATCTTGTGATAGCTCCTGTATATTCATCTTCATTTCCATAATTCCAGCCTAATATGGGTGAAAGCGGAGTAACCCATTCCAGTATTTGTTCGGAAAAGGTCCCGTTCCATAATATAGCATAAGTTTTGGGCTATAGCGATATCTCTGCAGTTACTTACTTTTGGGTCGATGCTAAGAGCTGAACTTCGATTAAGTTGTTTTTGCAACGTTTGAAACATGATTCCGGAGATTCATTGCGTGCGTCTTTTAGTTTCTTTAATCCGGACTGTTTGATTCGTTTCTCTAAAGATTCTTCTACTAGTACACCTTTCAGAGGCTGGCATATACTGTTGCCACATTAGCTGAATAATTGATTCCTTCTCTTCGTGAGTAATTTTCTCCTGTTGAGGTGTCGTTTTTATAGAGTACATACCCTTTTATAATCTTTTTTCATGAGATGTTCCAGGAGGTCCCAGATATCCATTCGGATTACTTTAGTGATATTCAAGCTTTCCTGTGAGCTTTTAAAATCTTATGATAGGAATTGTTATTTATTTCTATCCAGATCATTTCATCAAAAGAACCTTCGTTCACCGCTTGTCCGCATAGACCGGATAATGACTCTAAAAGCATACTTTCTGCTCTACTGAGTCCTTCCCATTGCATAGGATTAATTGTTGAGGTGCTTTTTTGTATAAACCAGCCATGTCTGCCATTATAGGCGAATGTCATGGAGGATAATAAACAAATAATAAGTGCGGATAGTAATTTGATTTTCATGATCGGAATGTTTAGGATTAAAAGAGCTTTTCCCGAAACAGATCGGGAAAAGGCTCTTTCTATTTTGAAGTTTTACAGTGTTGTTATCTTATCATTTAGAGACTTCCAATGGCAATGTCCGCATTTCATTAGCTGTGCTAATGTCGTCAATATAGTTGTCGGATAGAGTAATAGCGAATACTGCGATATTCTCATCTTTAGGAAGTACCAGTGTGTGTGCCTCTTGGGGAAGCTCGATACCCAATTTATACATATATGTAGATATAGGTGTCATTCCCTTTTTCAGTGTGTCGATGAGAACCGATGTAAGCGAGCGAAGCGTTGCGAATATAACCGTCGCTGACACCTTTATGTCCCCATTGTCCGTAGAAACCGGAGTAATAAGGTATTTCAAATTCATGTGATTTACCATTAACAAGGAATGTTGATTTGCGATCCTTGTCTGTAGAGGCAGCCAGAATATATAGTTTCTTTCCCGCTGCTTCTTTGGGTAGCTGGATTGTATCTCCCTTACATTTGATAACATTCTTATTTTCATGGTCAGCAATGCTGAAGGTGATATTATCACAAGTTACTTTATCACCAATTAATTCAGCAGCGAAACTATTTCCTTTTTTATCGAAAGAAACAGTATAACCAAAGTTTTCAGGAGTGAAAGCTTTGCTATTAAACGGTAACTGAAGTGGAATATTTTTTATTGGAGCTGCTTTTACATTTCCTTTTTTCAAGCGGACAGCGAAAGTTTTGGGTCGATAAGATGCCATATCAAAACATAATTTATTGTTCTGTATAGTGACTTCACCTATTTTTTCTTCTATACCATTTGTTTCATAGGCGGACTCAATGGCGTCAGGGAATGTAATTTCTACATTTTGTGCAGATTTACCTTGCATCTCGTATAAACGGATGATGTACAAATCACTTTCTTCTGCTTTTTTTAGGGAACGAATAGCCACTTGGGGGGTATTTACTTTTACGAAAGAATACTCACGCCCTAATGCACCTTTATGTTTGGGGGTGTTGAATACAGCCAAGTGACTGTTCAGAGACTCTGCCAAATGACTGATTCCGGCCTGCAATGCTTCGTTCTGATGACCGACGATTGAATAAGTGAAGGTATGATGACCAAAGTCTTGCTGCTCCTGGTATTTATATCTGTCTTTGGTGCTAGGAGCATGGAGTAGTGTCAGGCGTAGAGTGTTATCATTGGGTTTATCCCATCCATACTTACAATCATTCAGGATTGAGATTCCGTAACTTTTATCGGGAGACGTAATGTCTGCCCATTGCTGTGCATATACTTCATAAGCAATATCTGTATTGTTCTTACGTTTTACAGTTCCGATACCCAAATCATAAACAGCTTCCTGGTTTTTTACATTCATCGGAAACTCTGCCTTTAATACGGCGTCTTTTGTTGACCAGTCTATTTCATTAATGATATCGATTCGTTCATCATTTGCACCTTCACTCATGCGGATATATTGTACGAATTTCGAAGATTTAAAAGTGCGTTCAATGCGAAGAGCTGCATAACAGGGGCCCTGTTCTTCGATACTGATACGAACATTTTCCGAGATTGGAGTTCCGGGCTTATTTATAGTCTTCTTTTGAATCTCCCATGCAGGCCATTCTTTCGATTCATTGCCTATGAGCAAAGCCAGACGGAATGCCTTGCCCTGTTCTACCAGTTCCTTATTACTACGTTTGTCAACAATAGAAACAATATCGCCATTAGTATCTAAAGTCAGTTTATAGATGCTGTTTTCCAAAGAATTTTGAGTTGCTTTTAAGAAGGAACCCTTATTGTTTTTCCAAAACGGACATCATATACGGAGCAGCTTAATGGAGCTACAGAAGCACTAAAAGCAATGTGTGCTTTCCCGTTTTCCCAATTAAGTAATTGTGCCGGAACTTCTTTGCCGTTGGCGTCAAATACTTGTACTCCAGCAGGCTCCTTTGAGATATTTATATAGGCTTCTGCCAGTTCTTTCCGTTGGGCGGCCATTGCATTATAAACGATGAGTGCAGTTCCTTTTACTCTTGTATCCAAGCAAGAAGCGAGAGAACCGACTCCGGTACGGATGATATCATTAAACTGCGTTTGAGAGATCAGTTCATCATTCCAGGAATAGGTATAGGCTTGAGGAAGACTCGTTCCTGTGAGGTCATCGTGGAATTGATGCCAGATAAACCGACGCCACGCATCAGTCAGCGTATTTGCCGGATAGCTTGCTCCGTCAATATAATCAGCCATTACTGAGATTCGTTCGGCTGCATCGCCTAATTGTTCGTTCCGACGATTATATAATTTCATAGCTGCCTGCGAAGTATAACAGCCGGTGGCATGGATGTCCATCAGTAACTCACCATCGTATACAGGAAGTTCAGGATGATTATCGAATGGCAGATAGTCTTTGTATAACTGATCGGAAGTAGCACTGATAATTTCAACTTCTCCACTGCCTTTAACACCTTTTTCTATGGAAACAACCGAATTTATATTAGCAGAACCACCTCGGTCTCCTGCGCCATAGTAACGGTATGCAGTGTTATTGGCTCCATTTTGCTGTATTTTTAGGTCGTTATCTTGGCTGATATCTCCACCATTCCATTCGTGAACATAGTTTTGCCATTTAAAGCTGCCATGATGCGTGAACCGTCTACCCCTTGCCATAGACCGATATTGAATGGCATCTTGGATTTTCCGTGCATATTATGGTGTCTCCATTGTAATTTTTGCGTTGAGAAACCAATTAAGCCACAATGTGCTGCAATAGTGGGCAATGTATAACTGAATCCAAAACAGTCCGGCAAGAAGATATCTGTAGATTTAACTCCAAACTCTTGTTTATAGAATTGTTGTCCCAACAGAATATTGCGGAAGAAAGATTCGGGTGAAGGTACGTTAGTATCATTGGCATCCCAAGAGCTACCTGAGATATGCCAACGACCTTCTTTGATATATTTTTTCACCAGTTCATACTCAAGCGGGTAATACTCTTTCATCCAGTTGTATTTCACTCCGCCTTCAAAGTTAAATACATAATTGGGATAATGCTGAAACAGATAGAAGTTTCTGACCAGTGTATGCTTGAGGTATTCGTCAATGGTTGTCTGTACATCCCAGTTCCACTGAGTATCCAAATGCGAATTCGAGACTATATAAGCTTTGTACTTTTTTTGTGCCTGCAGCGGACTGAGTCCTGTTGCAGCAAATAGTAAAGCTAATAAAATGGTTCTTTTTTTCATTTTGATAATTCCTTTATTTCTATATTAATACCTATTTATTGATTGTGAATTTACCTTCAAGCTTGATATCCTTTGAAGAAGCTCCGATCATTACTTTGAATGTACCCGGTTCTACCTGAAATTTCATATTTTTGTCCCAGATGGCGAGGTCTTGTGGGCTCAGTGTAAAGGTCACTTCTTTTTCTTCGTTCGGTTGCAAGGTAATTCGTTCAAAGCCGCGTAGTATTTTTACGTATGTTGTGACGCTACTGATTTCATCTCTGAGATAAAGTTGTACTACTTCATCACCAATTCTTTTACCTGTATTTTTAACTGTACAGCTCACTTTCACTTCCCCTAGTACTCCTTGTTGTTCTGGAGATATTCTTAGATTGCTGTATTCGAATGTCGTGTAGCTCAATCCATGTCCAAATGGGAAAAGAGCACCGGTAACTGAAGTGCCGCAGCCGCTGTCAGACCCTGGCTTGAATGGAAAGGCAAAAGGTATTTGTCCTACTGACTTTGGGAAAGTGACTGCTAATCTACCCCCAGGATTATTATCTCCAAAGATTGTTTCTGCAACTGCCTGTCCGCAGAACTCTCCCGGAAACCATGCATGGAGAATGGCAGGTACATATTTTTTTGCATAATTAATGCTGGAAGCACGACCGTCAATCATTACCAGAATGGTGGGTTTCCCCAGCTTGCATACAGCTTTCAGTAATTCTTCCTGTCTGCCCGGTAAGTCAAGACTTGTGCGTGAACGCTCTTCACGCACAGTAACCTCACTACCTCCTAATACCATAATTACAACTTCGGCTGATTTTGCAGCTTCAATTGCTTCATCCATCATCTGCTGCTCTTTGGGCGTTATATCAAAAGGTAGAACTTCACTTTCAGGAAAATGTGGATCCACTATTTCACATCCCTTTTATATACCACCTTAGCTCTCGGCAGGGCTTCTTTAATACCTTTGTACACTGTTTTGATTGGCATTGAAGGACCGTAACGGCAGATGAGCTCTTTTTGCTCATCTGCGTTCGGACCTATTACAGCTACAGATTTCAATGTCTTTTGAAGGGGCAATAGGTTATCCTGATTCTTCAAAAGAACAATTGACTGACGGGCGGCCTCCAATGCTACTGCCTGATGTTCTTTGCAGTGCACTATTTTATCCGCTAATTTTCCGTCACCACGGTAAGGATTATCAAATAAACCTAACCAAAATTTGACATACAAAATCTCACTTACGCGTTGATCGATAGTAGCTTGTGATACCTTTCCTTTGGCAATAGCGCTTCGCAACGGCTTTATGAAGCCTGCCGGAGAACTGAAGTTAGTGCGTACATTTAGTCCTGCATTGACCGATTGTACTACTGCTTCTTCATTATTATCAGCAACTTTGTGTTTGCCTGAGATGAATTCGACAGCATCGCTGTCTGAGACAACGTATCCTTTAAATCCCCATTCCTGACGTAAAATCTGCGTGAGGAATCGATAACTTCCGGTAATAGGTTCACCGTCATAATCATTGTATGAGCTCATAACTCCCAATGCTCCTGCTTCCTGAAATGCAACGCGGAAGGGCTCAAGGTAGAGAGTACGCATTTCACGCGGAGCCACGTGCGGGTCCGTACGCGTACCTCCGTCACGTCCGCCCACTGGAATACTATATACGGCGAAGTGCTTTGGAGTGGCTACCAGCTTGTGTTTCTGCAAACTTTGAATCATCTGCTTTCCTAACTGTCCTACTAGGTATGGATCTTCGCCATAGCATTCTACCGCACGTCCCCAACGAGGGTCTTGTGCTATGTCCAGAATAGGAGTAGATATTTGTATATCCCAAAGCAGTTGCTTCTTTAGCTTCTACTTCACCAATCCGGGCAATCAGCTCTTTGTTCCATGTACTTCCTGCCCGCATTGGGCAGGGAAAAAGTAGCCTTCTCATGACAAACCCACGAATTCCCTCATTAGTAAAGTCTACCGGAATTCCTAATCGTGTTTCTTCAACAAACCAGCGTTGGATATCATGTATAGCTTTAACGTGTTTAGCATAAGAAATGCATACTCAGAGCCGAACTTCCCAGTCCGTTATGCTCTTCGTCAATGTTTCCTATACCGTCTTTCCATATTTCCGACTTCCATTTTTCAGTTGGTAATGCGTCGGCTAGAACACGACCGGAACCGTAGAGAGTTGCCATCTGACAAGTCTTTTCATCCATATTCATCTGACTTAACAGGTCTTTGACGCGCTCCTCTATCGGGGCAGACGGGTCTTCATATATGTCCATCTTGCCATTTTTATTAAAATCAATCCATCCTTTTCGATAGATATCGTCTTTAGGACCTGCCTGAGTGATTGCCGGGATAGACAACAAGCAGCTTAGTAATGTTAGTTTTAGTTGTTTTTTCATCTAAAAGGTTTTATATATTGTATAGTTATTGTTCCAGTTACTCTTCTTCCACTTTAACATTAGGATAGTCACTTATTAATACATTTTTTATTTGAGTATGTGTGCCTTCATACACGATTGTGCGCCGTTCTCCTTCTGTCAAATCTTTGTATTTATATTTTAAATACAAAACACTGGTCTGTACATAATATCGGGTATCAGTATCGTGTAGTACATACTTTCTTGTAAGAGTACTAGTAATTGGTTCTAGCCCTAATTCGACATTTCTGGCAGTCAGAGTTATATGTTCTTTTTCATCAAAGCTAAGATTAATAGCATAATCTTTATAATTAGGGTCTGTGTCCTGATTGGTATTACCGGCATACATATAGCACGTATTAATTGATGAGGCATATAATTTGGCACTGCCAACAGAAGTACTCTGACTTGTTCCGTCAATTGTAATCTTACCAGACCCTGAGAATGTTCCGGAAAACCTGTTCGTAGGTAAAATGTAAGCTAATAATTTGCTATATTTGCTTGGTCCAACCGATTCTCCGGTGGAAGATTCTATTTTCAAGGGTAATACATAGTCGTTGTAGATATTTTGAATCTTATCCAATTCTATCTGAATTTTGGCTGTCGTTTTGTATTTTCCTTTAGGAATAGTATATACTTCCTGATCGAAAGTATAACAATTGGTTGGAAGTTCTATATAATAGGAACTTATTTGATTTTTAAATTTGTCGAAGTTATAATCGGCTAAAGTATCTGGGTCATTAGTTATTTTAAAGAGTTATATCTTTATCATTCTCAAGTTCCGTTAATACCGAAGTCAATTAATAATTCGGCAATATTTCCATCTTTAATCTCCACTTCACAGGGTTTGCCATCCATTTTCCACCAAATAGGAAAATTTGTGGAATAGGTTCGTTGTTTAGTTCATCTTGACAAGCTGTGAAGATGAATATTCCTAAAGTAATGGATATTATGTTTATTATTCTTTTCATATTCTTTTTTGTTTTAATTACCATTCTGGGTTTTGTGTCAGATTGACGTTACGTTTTAATTCAGCAGTTGGAAAAGGCCAAAGGTACATTTTCTTCAAAAAGACTTTGGGAATAGCAGTCACTGCAGTTGTAATATAGAATCCCTGTCTTGATTCGTCGTCCTTTGTAATGTTGATGTTACATCCCATTAATGCCTGATTTTCCTCTTCTTCTGCATCTTTCCATCTTCTTAAATCAAAATAGCGGAAACAGTTTTCTGCAAATAGTTCTATGTGACGTTCTCTTTTTAGTACTTCTTTAAAATTTCTATAAGTATTGTAAGTATTATCATCAAAATCAGGTAAGCCGGCACGCATTCTTATGGGTTTCATCGCTTCCCTCATTTTGATGGGATCACGTTTGATTTCCACTTCTTGGTCATTGAACGTTTGCATAGTATATGTGTTTCCACTGGTTAACTCATTGAGAGCTTCTGCATAAATGAGTAAAACTTCTGCATACCGTATAGTCGGTTCTGTTTTATTTGTTCTATATCCACCCTCAGAATAAGAGTCTTCTTTGTTGTAGTATTTTTTGAATCCTATGCCGGTCAATGGACAGTTCTCTGTAAATCCTTGTTTACCATTTACTTCATCTCTGTAATACCAACATTGGAAATTTTTTTTTTTTCTCACTAGACAGCGAGGAACTTTCACATTCCCATGTAGCACCATTAAAACCAACACAAGCGTAAAAACGTGGTTCACGTTTTGCATACATCAGTGATACACCTACTCCCATGAAGGGGGCCCCATTCATTGTTTGCGGGTCATTAGCTGTTTCTGTGAATCCTTCTCTTACATAATATCCTGTTGTTTCTGCCTCTTCTATAGTTTGTCCATTGTTCATGTAATAAGTATCGACCATTTTTTGAGTAATAGCGACTTTGTTATCTCCGTGGGCAGTTCTGGGCATACTTTTTTTATTAAAGAAATCTTCGATACCACAATTTCCTGTTGCTTTGGTTTTAGTGAATATTAATTCAGGATTTTTGGAACCACGAATTGTTCCATCAAACATTTCTTTATAGGAAGCATAAGGATCTATATTGCTCCATCCATTGGGAAATTCTTCATTAGAATAAGTTTCATGATAGGGAGGGCGTTCATATGCAGGCACATTATTTTTGGGCTCTACTGTATATAAGCTGTATTGCTGTAGATTAATCACATCTTCTGCGGCAGCAGCGGCCCGTGCCCATTTTGATTCATCATATTCTTGATTATATAGTTGTGTGCCGTCCAGGTTTTTAATATTAAAGAAATCAGTATTTCCATTATTCATAGGACTGGCCGCATATAATAGTATTCTAGCTCTTAATGCTAAAGCTGCACCTTTGGTAGGGCGTCCTAAATTATTAATGGTACGTGTTCTTGGCATAACACGAGCAGCGAGCTTTAAATCATTGTCGATGAAATCGATGATTTCATCAAATTTAGCGCGGGGCAGAGATAATTCTTCATATGAAAGACTGACATCTAATCCATGTTCAGGAATTAAAGGTACAGGACCGAAAGTTCTTATTAAACTCCAATAGGCAAATGCTCGTAAAAAACGGGCTTGTCCCTGCATATCCGAAATGTCCTCATACGTAAGTTCCGGACACTCTACTACTTTGTCAATAAATGTAGAGGATTTACGAATACATTCATAGGTTCTATTTAAATGGTTTTCGTAAATAGGGAAATTACTGGCACTATAATTACAGTTCTGCAGAGCTTTCCCGTCCGGGTGAACTAAATCATCACTAGCCCACATCAATTTGGAACCGAACTCTGTTAGATTGTCTTGTTTTAAATAGTCGTATGTATTGGATAGCCATCCTTCTACATATACTCGTTTGGAGAAAGCGGAATCTACCGATAGCATATCATAGAAATATTTATCTACGTCCAGGAAATCTGCACATGAGTAAAAGGATAATGAAGCGCAGAAAATAGTAATGAATAATATTATCTTTTTCATATGGTGTTTTATTTAGAAACTTAATTTAATATAGCAAGAGTAGGTTCTGTTTATAGGATAAGCATTTCCACTTCGAACTCCACTATTTTTTTCATCAGTAGTTGCATTCTCAGGATCCCACAGTTTGAATGGGCTCCAAGTGTGTAGATTTTCACCTATAAATCCGATTTGCATATTGCTAACAAAGAACTTACGAGTAAAAGTTGTAGGAATATTATAGCGTAGTTCAATGTTTTTAAGGCGAATATAGCGTCCATCCCTTAACCAGAAAGTTGATTTCTGATTGTTGTTGTCATTATTCCCCCAGGTTAAACGCGGCCAGTTAGCATTCGGATTTTCGGTAGAAACATCTCCGGAGATTTCACTTGGGATCCATCGGTTGTCATCCACCATAGTCTGCAGAATATTACCGGTTTGTCCATTTCGGAATGCGTGTGGCCCATTTCCACCGATGAAGAAGTCACATTTTCCTGAACCTTGGAACAGGATATTGAATTCAAAATTCTTCCAGCTTGTACTTAATCCCATACCATACTGGACCCCCGGAACAGTTCTATAACCAATTGGAACAATATCATCATTGTTGACCACTCCATCACCGTTTACGTCTTTATATTTGATATCTCCGGGAAGTACCTCTTTTCCGCCGAAGTCTTGTCTTGGACTACTGCGAACATCTTCCTCATCTTTGAATAACCCCATAGCTATTAAGCCACGCGTTTGATTCATTCGGAATCCTTTTTCCATTTTGTACCATAATTCGTTGGCTGCCTCATCTTTATCCAGAATCTCAGTATTCTGATAAGTCATATTTGCACGAATAGTGAATTTTACTTGTCCGATTTGATCGGAATATGCTGCATTCCAGTCGAATCCGTAACTCTTCATTTTACCTACATTAGCCATTGGAGCTTTATCTGCCAGTCCTGTTGTTTCAGGCATATGACTGCGTGTCATAAAAATATCATCTCGTTTATCCAGGAAAATATCAGCGACTCCTGTGAATTTACCGTGGAATAAACTTAAGTCAAATCCCAGGTTATATTTTTTAGCAACCTCCCAAGTCAGATTAGGAGTGCCAATAGTACCATTTCTGTAACCTTGTATTTTGTTTGTTCCAAATTCACCAAATGAGTAGTCACCATCCGGATGCGAATTTACCAATCCAATGTATGGAAAACGACGTCCACCGATAATATCATTTCCTACCTCACCATAAGAAGCCCGAATTTTAAGCATTTCTACCCATGGAGCAATCTTCTTCATAAACGGTTCCTCAGAGATAACCCAACCGGCAGAGAAAGCTGGAAAGAAGCCAAATTGCTTCCCTTTTTCAAAGTTTTCCGAACCGGTGTATCCCCAGTTCGTTTCTACAAGATATCGATCTTTGTATGCGTAAGTGAATCGGCCTGAATAAGCCAGATTTCGCTTCGGAATAGATTCGATAATGTCTGTGCCTAAATTGGTATCAGATTTTTCTTGTAAATAGACCATAGCAAATGCGCCAAAACGGTGCTTTTGATTAAATAGTCTGGAATAACTGAGAGAGGCTTCCGTATAATATCGTTTATTTCCTTTAGTAGTTGATTCCTGTCCCATTAACTGTGCTGTCTGCACTCGTTTTAAAATAAGGTTTCCGTCCGGATCACGATATTTTTCTGCTTCCCATAATTCAGGAGTTTTAATTCGCTTAATTTCATTTTCATTGTATGTATCAAATGCAAATGTTCCTACAAATTTCAATCCTTGAGTAATGAAATCCAAGTCTTGTTCCAATCTGATATTAGTTTCCATTTTATTTTGCCAGATAGTCTTATAGCCTGTTTTGGTCATATAATATTCTGGTGTTTTCACTCCATCTACGGATGGTTCCTCACCGGTCGAGTATTTGCGGGGAATACTCAGTGGAGTCAATCTGGAGAAAGATCCCCAGATGTCATCTGTGCTGCTACCTGGTTGAGTGCGATTAATTAGGTAGCCGCCGATTCCACTTTAACAAGTGTTGTTTTAGTGACATTCATATTTACGTTGGCACGATAATTGAATCGTTCGTAAGTTGTGTTGGTATTGTATTTATTTTCGACACTCTTACTTTTATAAATACCTGCCTGACTGTTATATCCTAATGAAACATAGTATGTTACATTTGTTCCACCTCCACTTAGGTTAATGTTTGCTATGTATTTGGGAGATACTTTTTTCAGCATCAAATCACGCCAATTTACATTTGGGAATAAATCCGGATCGAGATTATTCTGTATAATATCTAACTCTTCACGAGTATAGTGAGGAGATTCGTATCTGCCTATACGGGCTTCATTTGCCAAGCTGGCATAAGTAAAAGCATCAGCATATTCGGGCATCGGGCCTCTGGCGTCTAATCCTGCTAATACTTTTGCATTAATTTTTACTTTTCCGGCAACTCCCTGTTTGGTGGTTACCAATACCACACCATTTGCACCACGTTGCCCGTAAATGGCTGTCGCGGAAGCATCTTTCAGTACGGAAAAGCTTTCAATATCTTCAATTGGAATTTCATTAAAGCTTCTTTCTACTCCGTCTACCAAAACTAATGCTCCCTGATTTGCACCGAATGTGCTGATTCCACGAATCCAGAACTCGGACATATCTTCACCCGGTTCGCCAGAACTCTGTACTGCGATGATTCCCGGCACTACTCCCGCCAGAGAGTTGGTGATATTGGAACTTGGTGCTGTTAATTGGGCTATATCTACTGTAGTATAAGCTCCTGTCAGAGTCTTCTTTGCTGATGTCCACTGGCTGTTACGACTACTTCATCGATAGTCTGATTATCTTCTTGCAGGGTGACTATTGCTTCCTTTTTATTTTTAATTTTTATAACAGGTATTTCCTGGGTAGTATATCCAATATAAGAAATAACCAATATGTCGTATTCCCCTACTTTGATTTTAAACTTTCCGTCCATATCTGAAGTTACACCGAGGCCTGGCTGGTTTTTAGCTATAACTGTTGCTCCGATAATAGGATTACCTGTTATGTCTTTTATGATTCCCTGTACTTCTGGTGTATTATTCTCTTTTTGTAATTGCTGTGCGGAGATATTATCTTGTACTCCCCATAGTGTTGTGATAAGGAGCAGAATGAATATTCGTTTCATGTTATTCATGGATAATTTATAGATTTATATGTTATTCGATAACTACATTTCTGACGCAATGATTTCCTCTGTCCGCAACGATTAAAGCGTTACCTGAGAATGTTACGGCTTCAGGTTCATAGAATTTAGCTTTATCGGGTAATCCGTCTGTATGACCTGATTTTTGAGGTTGTCCGGCGTATAGGGTTACTTCACCTTCCGGTGTTATTTTTCGAATGCAGTGATTCATTTTATCGGGAATAAGCAAATTACCTTCAGGATCCAGGCAAGGAGTACTTGGCTGGTTAAAACGCGCACCTGTTCCTTTACCGGAAGCATATCCTGATTCTCCGTAATCACCAGCAAATAGCTCCGGAATACCAAATGTATGTGTTGCCGCATTATAAGTAACTCTATATATACAATGCTTTTTACGGGCTATAATATAAAGAATATCACCTGTTTTATTGAAAAGTAAGCGCATTTCCATATCGTTATAACCTTCACGGACAACTAACATTTTCTCATAATTACCATTCCCGGTATGACGATAAACGGCTCCTTCTGAATTGTGGTCAAAAAAGACTTCTCCGGTTTTAGGATGTACAGCGACTGAATTGGTTCCAGCTTTAGGGATAGTAACCAATGCTTTGGTATTCACAAAATTAGCATCACGTGTAGAGAATACTATATTTACATCAGTCTTTACATCACTACCTGTCCAGCGGTTGGGTATAAAAAGAGTATCCTCATTTAAACTGAAAACAACTCCGTTAGGTGATTGGAATACTCCGTTATTATCATAAACCAGTGTTTCCACATTCCCATTGGAAGCTTTTCTGAGCGCACCATTTTTGCTTTGACCCCGTCCTTCGTCTACAAAATAAATGGTACCATCATTATCAGTAACAATTTGCCATGGTCGGCGTAATAAAGCTTCTGCATATGGACCGTCTAGGCGATTATCTTCTGCAGCCTTTCCCGGTACACCAAATAAAGTACTCACATTACTTTTGAATAGATATCTGAATTCTGTTTCAGAAGTAAATTCCTCGAATTCCTCTCCTTTTTTAAGATATAAGCGGACATAGCCGGTATCTGCTCTTGAAGGAACTATCGCATAAATAATATTATCGTTCGCTCTGATTACCTTAGCTTTTTTATCGTTGACTGTTACTTTGATATAATTAGTATCTGTGCCAAAGTTGTAGCCTTTCAATATCAGTTTCGTACCGAAGCCACCACTATCAGGATAAAAATATCAAATCTGGATTCTTCATCTGCTTTAGGTGGAAAAGTCTCTTTATCGACCTTTAGTTCATCATTACAACAAATGGTAAGGAGCGATAGCAGCACAACGCATAGCGGAAATATTAGCCTCCGCCTTTACGACTTTTGATTTTAATTTTTCATGGTTCTTAGATTTATAAATTATGATTGAGATTAATACTGGTTCAACTGATTGTATCTATATAATAATTATAAGATACTACTTCTAAGAGTTGGTGGAGATTTACTGTGCTTTTTCATATTCTAAATATTATTTTGAGCGAAATAAATTAGTTGGCCTTAATTTGATAATTAAATTGGGGTTAATTAATCGGATAAATTTATTAATCGCTGATATTATCATGTATTTATTTCACTTTTCATTGTATGTTAATTGGTTATATGACAGATGATTAATTATAGCCCCTTTTTTATTAGCTTTATTATCCGCTTTATATTCAATAAAGCCACCATTGACTATTTCTGCTCCAGTCAATCCATGTTTTATTGCTTTTTACATCGTTTATTTTCATACCATTGATATAAGATTTGGAAAAATCTCCTCCTTTTATTTTCAGCTTTCCTTTAGGAAAGTGTAAAGTGATGTTATTAAAATATGGCAGACTAACGCTAAATCCGGCTATTCCGGGAATCATAGGATACAACCCGATGGAAGCAAATACATACCATGATCCCATTGAACCGCAATCATCATTTCCCGGCATACCATCTGCTTTGGAAGTGTACATCTCATTTAATATCCGGTGTACTGTTTCCGATGTTTTATAAGGGCGGTCTGTCCAGTTATATATCCAGGGAACCTGGAAGTCAGGTTCATTACCTGCAGCAAAGTAATGATCATCGTAGCCGGCATTCAGACGTACAAACAGACTGTCCAGTCGATTAGATGCAGCTTTTTTACCTCCGATGGTATCAATCAGTGTTTCCAGGTTATGGGGCACCATCCAAAAATAGTTTTCTTTGGTTGCTTCGCGCCAGTCATGATCGGGATGTTTCCAGTTTAAGTCATGATTGTGGCGTGAACGTAGCCATCTGGTGGACGGATCATATAAATTCTTCCAATTTAATGAGCGTTTCATAAAGAAAGAAGCCTCCTTTTTATTTTTCATGGCTTGAAGAGCAAACTGCCCTATAGCATAGTCTGAGGATACATATTCAAGACATAAGGAGGCGTTTTCTATCCCCTTTTCTATATAATTAGATAGTCCGGGACGTACTTCTACATTCTGTGAGTAAGTCCCTGGAGTACAGGCGCCACGTTTCATGTGCTTATAAGCCGTTTGAATATCGAAGTTCTGTGCGCCAAATGCATACGTATTGGCAATGATGATAGACATCGGGTCACCATGCATTACGCCGGTTTCTATATTAGCGGCGATCCATCGTCCATAGCCTCCGGCTTGCTCGGCAAAATCTATGGCAGATTGCATCATGTCGGAGGCTTCTTGAGGATAGAACATGGCCAACAGCTGACATTGGGTACGATACGTATCCCATCCGCTGAAAGTAGTATAGTATTCTCTTCCGAATGTCACCTTATGAACAGCAAAATCGGCTCCTATATATTCTCCATTTATATCATTGAATATATTGGGATGGATGAGTGTATGATACCAGTGAGTGTAGAATTGGGTTAGCTTATCAGGATTATCCGAATGAACTTCTATTTTTCCCAGTTGCTTGTTCCACTCGTGTCGTGTATCCGAAAGTACTTGTTGGTAATTACGGTTCTCGTTATCCATCCGCAGATTTTCTTTGGCATTCTCAACCGAAACGTACGATATGGCGATTTTATATTCAACCGAAGCACTCTGTTCCGTATCAAAGGTAAAATATCCACCGGACTGGGCTCCTCCGATTTGTTTTCTGTCTTCTCTGATGCTATTTCCTTTCCAGGTTCCATATTCTTTTGCCTTGTGATTAAACTCAGCGGCAAAAAATATCCGGTAATCAGTTTTATAACCGCAGAAATCTCCGCCTTCCGCATATCCTTCACAGGAAGAAGGTGAAGTTATTTTGATATAGGCGTTAGAAAGGGTTGTGGAACTGACTCCTGCCCCAATCAATACGGTACCTTCTTTTTTATCAGCAGGAAATATGAACCGGGCTATTCCGCTGCGTTTTGAAACAGTAACGTCGCAGATAATATCATCTTTCATTTGTAGAGATAAACATCCGGCTGTTGCTTCTCTTATTTCTTTATAGGTCGGAAAATCTTCCATATTTTTAGGAGACTTTGTCACTTTCCCACTGATGGGCAGTACCGGGAAATTGCCCATATGCGGACATCCGGAACCGGACATCTGATTGACTACGATGCCTTTTTGCGGTGAAAAGAAAGAAGGTGTGAATTGCATCATTCCAAACGGATAGCTGGCACCAATATAGGTAAATCCGCAGCTTAATCCATTTCCTTTGCTTCCTATGCGTGTATCAACCATTTGAGCATAGTTCGTTTGGGGGGCTTGCCCGGCATTTTGAGCAATGTTTGTACTTGGGATAAATAAAATGAAGGATAAACTAATCATCCATTTTATACGATTGTTGGTCTTCATGAGGTATTTTATCTTTTAAGATTAATTGCATGCAAATTAAATAAAGCATTATTAATTGCAGAATTAAAATCGGGTTAATTAACCGGACCTTTTTTTTAATCCTACTATTTATTTCTGGTGGCAAAACGATGGCATTATGATTTTAAGCAGTATCTTTACCACCGTGAACGTAAGTCTTAATAGTATGATTGATAGTGCAAAATATAAATATCTAATTATCGAATTGATAGCTATACTAATTGCAACACCTCATTTAAGCGCTCAAGGTCTGCAGTTTTTTGGAAATAAAGTACCGATTGAACAACGGACTTCCTATACTATTTTCTCGAAAAAACAAACTCCGGTTTTCTCTAATTTTATCGATATAGAGTTTGAATTAAGAATATCTCAGAGTGAAACTTTCGGGTATCTGTTTCATATGCTCAATCCGATAAGTGATGAGGCATACAGTCTGACATATACCTATGTAAGTGAAAAGAATAGTGTTTTTAAATTTAATACCGAAGGAAAGGTTAATCATATTTCAGTCACTGTGCCTAATGACTCTGTTATCTCACAATGGTTGCCTGTAAAATTAAGAATTGATCTTCTGAAGGGTGAAAGTCTGTTGATGATTGCCGGCAAGAGAGAATATGGAGCAAATTCTGTTGCTCCGTCCAATCAAACGTCTCCTGTACTTATTTTCGGACGTAGGGAACATCTGGTGGATTTGCCGGCATTTGCTATCCGTAATCTGAAAGTATCCGGTGAAAGGCAGAACTATTCTTTTGATTTGAATGAGAGCCAAGGACATGAGGTGCACAGTAGTGACGGTAAAATACTGGGATGGGTAGAGAATCCTTATTGGTTAATAGGAGATTCTTATCATTGGAGGAAAGATATTTCTTTCATTGTTTCTCAATGTGTGGGATCAAAGTTTAACTGTAAAGAGCAGGAAATACAATTTATCAGTCCCGATTCGTTATTTACCTATCAGACTGCAAAAAAGCGAATGCTGCGAAGACCATATGCGAGTAGGATGCCGGTAAAAATGCTCTTGGGAACTAATTTTATTAATGAATCGGCCAATCAAATGTATGCTTATGAGATAAACAACCTGCCTGTTGACAGTATCACCATATCGTCTCTGGATTTGTCCACGCTGCAATGGGAGCCTATAGGAAGAGCATACTCTAAAGTCCAGTTACATCATCATAATGGTTTTTGGGACAATAAGAATCATCGTTATATAGTATTTGGAGGATTCGGAAATAGATTATATAGTAATAAGTTTTTGGTCTACAATGAAGGAGTAGACCGGTGGGATACTTTGCAATTTAAAGGAGACAATATAACTCCCCGCTTTTTCTCTTCAATGACCTCTTCTGCACAAGGCAACTATTTGTATATATATGGCGGGGTAGGCAATGAATCCGGCGACCAGAGCATTGGGCATAATTATTATAATGATTTGTATGGTATTGATTTGGAACGTCGTATCATAAAACGATACTGGAGCCATCCTGTGGAAGAGAAGCGTGTACCTTCCGAGCAGATGATTTTATCCGAAGACGGAAAGTATCTTTATGTGATTCGCTATGCAGAGTACATAAAAACGTCCAGTTTGCAGTTGTACAGAATATCCATAGAGGATGGTAATATGGAAGCATTGGGAGATTCTATTCCGTTTGTTTCCGGATCGATTATTTCTACCGTATCTTTATATTATAATCCGACATTAAAAGAGTACTATTGTGTAGCGCAAGAATGCAATGAGCAGGCTAAACAGGTAAGAGCTACCATTTATACTTTATCTGCACCTCCTGTGAGTAAGGCAGAGATGGAATATTATGTTTCGGGTGAGAAAAGCATTGGATGGTCAAAATTGATATTGCTATTTGCAGTTCTGTGTATAGCGGCATTGAGTATTTGGATGTTTGGCTTTCGTAAGAGGAGGAAGACTCAAAAGGAAGTTGTTCAAAGTCGTCCTGTCACATTTTCGTCCGGTGGTCATTCTGCAACGGCCCCGATGAACTCGCTGCTCACTTCGGAAACGAAGATTCGTACGAATGATAAAAAAGAAGCCAACCGGATCTATATATATGGTATGTTTACTGTTTATAACCGGGACGGGCGTGATGTAACTCATTTATTCAGTAAGAAGCTGAAGTATATCTTTTTATATATTCTGTTGAATAGCATTAAAGAAGGGGAAGGGGTAAGTTCATCTTCTTTGAATGAGATATTCTGGCCGGACAAGGAAGAAGATAAAGCCAAAAATCTGAAGGGAGTTACTATCAGTAATTTGCGTAAGACACTATTGGAACTCGATGGTATTAGATTGGTCTATGACAAAGGTGTTTTTAAAATAGAAATAGAAGATGCTATCTGTTTTTGCGATTATTTCAATTTGCATATACATTTAGCTACGCATCCCCAGTCGTGTGAATACTTCCTGCCAATATGGGAAAGAGGAAAGTTGCTGGAGAATATCGAGCATTCATTGTTCGATAAGTATAAGCAACGTTCGGAAGACACTATTCTTTCATTGCTTCCTAAGGATTTGCCGGTTTATTATCAGCATAATGAATATCGTTATGTGTTGCGCATCTGTTTCATTATTCTGAATAGAGATCCGTTGAATGAGAAAGCATTGATGTATAGTGTCAGATGCTATAAAAAGATGAATGACTTTGAGAATCTTTCCAAAATATACTCGGCTTTCATTATTGAATATCGTAAAAGTATGGGAGAGGACTATACCCAAACGATAGAAGATTTGCTTTTGGAAGAGAGTTAATCAATCATTTGTTTTTATATCAGCATGATACTTCTTTTTTAAACCATACACCAAATACAGGATCAGCCAGAATGATTTCTTTTCCGTCTGTTTCTATTAGTTCTTTTTGTAGTAATGCACTCTTCAGCCGAACGATATTGGCAGAGGTTCCGAGGTTATATTTTAGAATGATCTCCTTACTGCTAAATTTAGAGTGTATCCCATCGATGACCGCTTTTAGGAAATTCATCTGATAAGCGGAGAGATTTTCAGTTTCGCTTTGAAAAAGAATATTGTTTTGGTCTAGTAAATCTTCCAGAGCATGAGTCAGCTGTTCCTCTGTTGCTATATCGGTGGTGCGTATCCAAAGCAACCAGGCAAGTTGTTGTACGTAGGAAGAGTGATTGTCCACAAGGCGACAGATTTCTTTGGCAAGCTCGGGTGAAATGTGCTTCCCGGTATTTTCAAAGCGTTTGCAGATATATTCTATCCAATATTTAGTCTCTATTTTGGTGAGATAGATCGCATCTCCGAATTTGTAGAATGGAAGATTCTTTTTTTCGAAAAGTTCATTCATCAGATGTTTCTTACTTCCAAAAAGGCAATATGAGACATGCTGCTGTAGTTGCCACACCGTACGTAGCTTTTTCTGAAATGTTTTTGAATCCTCAAAATCTGAGATTTGTTGGAACTCGTCAATGCAGATCACTATTTGAATCCCTTTTTCTATCGCAATCTTTTCAGGTAATTGCAAGATATCATTTCCGGCATTATCCTGCATGCTATACTCAAAAGAGATAGAAAAGTCGTTCATAGGGTCTGTGCCAATGGAAATTTTGGGATTGATATGTGCGAGAAATTGTTTGGTGTTCTCAACCCACTCGTCCCATTTGGAAGAAGTTTGTTTTAATACAGAAGTAGCAAAAAGACGATAGAATTCGCTTTCGGTACGACAGGAGAAAATGTCTAAATAGACTATCTTTCTGGTCTTTGTTTGAGCTAGCTGGGCTACTTTCTTCACAAGCGATGTTTTCCCCCATCTTCTTGGGGATATAAGTATTGTGTTCACACCATGTGTGAAATTAAGGAGCAGACGCTGGGTTTCTTTCTCTCGATCGGTGAAGTTATCTCCGGAAGTGGCTACACCAAAAACAAATGGCTTTTCCATGCTTATCTTTTTGTTGGAACCTTGCAAATATAGCGATTCTTTAATAAACTAACAAGTTTGTTACTAACAAAGTTGTTAGTAATAAACTTGTTAGTCATTAACGATGCAACCTTTGTTTATATGCCAGTGTTCCAATTATTTAATTTGTAATTAACGCTCGAAGGGCTTGAGGACTTAACAAAGGCTTTTTTATGTAACTTTGTAGTCGTAATAACAACAATAAAACTCAAATTAAAATCTGGAATCTGTCGGATCGCATTGATAACTTGAATTCAATATGCCACACAGTGATTTGATAGTAGTTTTGCTCTCATGCTCTAATGAAAGGTCTGTATTCCTTTATTCATCGTAGTTTCAGGTATGGTAGCAAGTGTGGTGGCAGGTATGAGAGCAAGCGTTTGCTCTCACTCTTCCATATATCATTGTTTGTCATTTGTTTGATATTATCTTTTGATTTACAGGATGTTAATAACTGAAGTGTCAACTATTAATGATTGGTATATCAGACATTAATAAATGAGAAATCAGCCTTTAATGGTTGATAACTCAGTTGTTTTTGACTGATAAATGATTTATTGTTTCTTGGAAGAGCAGGTTAATCGAACAGTTGTTACGGTCAAGTTAATTGAATCATATAAGTAAGCCATCAGTTTCCTGCCTTGGATACTGCAGTGTCCCGCCTTGGGAACTGCAGTATCTTGCCTTGGGAACTATCGTTTCCCCCTTGGGAACTATCGTTTCCTTCCTGGATACTGTCGTTTCTGCTTCGGAAATCATTTCTCCGATAATAGGAGGTTATCTTCCATTTCCGATATAAGCGGCGCCTTCCCTGTTTATACCGGTGTTGCAGATGGTGGTATCTGTCACTTATCTGCAACAGGTATCTGCAACGCTGTAATCAAATGTTGATTAAATAGTTATTTCGATTTTGTTGCAGATGGCAGATGTTTTCATTTATAACTTCTGTGTAGTATCGTGGAAAAATAGCTTTTCAACTTCTGGAGTTTCGCTTTTACGCTTGTTCTATCCATCCATACTCTTAAAACTTGCAAATTCCTTCCAATCGTTTCACAGAACCTTCCAAGCCTGTTTTTTTGTTCCGGTAGTATGATTTTATTTAGTTATTAACTTCTATATTTGTTCACAGAAACGAACAATTATGAAAAACGGGATCTATACATGCGTTATTCTCATGGCATTTCTTGCTTTATCAGAAAGTGTGTATGCAGCGATTCCGGTTCTCACGGTTGCGAGTGACACTATCAGGCGGGTGGTGATATATTTCGATAAGGAAGAAACAGATATTGATTTTAGTTATAAAACTAATAATCATGAAATTAATGTTTTAGATTCTTTGCTTGAAGAAAAAATAAATTCAAGATATATCACTGCGCTCAATGTGGTCACTTTGTATCGCCTGACGGAGATTCGGTTTACAATGCCGCATTATCTGTCCGAAGAAACAATTCGATGAGAGAGTTCTTAAGGCAACGTTATCCGTATGTTGATGTCGAAAAGATTAAACTTACTTCGGAAGGAGAAGATTGGTCTGAACTTCGTAAGTTGGTGGCGTCGGATTCAGACTTGCCGGACCGGGAAGAAGTCTTGATGTTGATAGATTATCATCGGGATAACACTGTGAAGCGAAAAGAACTGTTGCAGAAGTTGAATCAGGGAATGGCTTACCGATACATTGTCCGCAATGTGTTACCTGAGTTGAGACGCGCTGAGATTACGGTTGTCCGGGAGGTTCCGGAAATGGAAAAGAATACTTTTGAACCGGTATCTTCTGTCTCCGGATTGTTTGTTTCAAAGCAGGAAGAGGCGCTTCCGAGCGATCAACCTGATAAGCCGGAGGGAGAAAGTAAAGAGAGTATGGCTTATGAGGTGGTAGTGTCGGAGGCAGAAGGGCCGGTTGAAAGTAAAACGGTGCTTGCAGTGAAGAATAATCTGTTGTACGATTTGGCGTTGGCGCCGAATCTGGAAGTAGAGATTCCGGTAGGCAAAAGGTGGTCTTTAAATGCTGAATACAAATGTCCGTGGTGGCTGAACAGTAAACATGATTTCTGTTATCAGCTTCTTTCGGGAGGAGTGGAAGGACGTTGCTGGTTGGGCAATCGTCAGAAGCGCAACCGGTTGACAGGACATTTTATTGGGCTTTATGCTGAAGGTGGAATTTACGATTTCCAGTGGAAGGGAGACGGTTATCGGGGCGATTATTACGGAGCTGCGGGAGTGACCTACGGGTATGCGCGGCAACTGGCTCGCCATCTGTCGCTCGAATTTAGCTTCGGCATCGGGTATCTGACAACAGAATATAAGAAATATACTCCTTACGAGGGGGATATCGTGTGGACAACTAGTGGACGTTATAACTTTATAGGTCCTACCAAGGCGAAAGTCTCTCTGGTATGGCTGATAAAAAGAGGGAGATAAGGACGTTATGCAAGATACAAGATACATACTTCTTGTGCTTCTGTCCTCGCTGCTGATGCTGACCGGATGTAGCCGTCGCGAACTATTGGATGATTATCCCGTAAGCGGGGTAGATATAAAGTTAGATTGGAACGGTGTTACCGATAAGTTGCCGGAAGGGGTTCGGGTGATTTTTTATCCGAAGAGTGCGGAAGGCAGAAAGATTGATACATACCTTTCAGTAAGAGGTGGAAAAGTAAAGGTGCCGCCGGGGCGTTACTCGGTAGTGGCTTACAACTACGACACTGAAACGGTACAGATCAGAGGAGAGGAAGCCTATGAGACGATTGAAGCATTTACAGGCTATTGCAATGGTCTGGGAATAGCGGGAACGGAAAAAATGGTATGGGGACCTGATCCCTTATACGTAGTGCAGATCGATGATTTACATATAGCGAACAATGAAGAAGAGCTTCTACTGGATTGGAAACCGAAATTAGTGGTAAAGACCTATTCTTTCAAGATCAAGGTGGAAGGGCTGGAATATGTTTCTTCAATCGTTGGCAGTGTGGAAGGTATGGCGGGTTGTTACTGTTTGGGCAGATGTTGCGGGATGATGAACGATGCTCCTATCTACTTTGAAGCGCAAGGACGTTCGGGCGAAGTAACGGGTAGTTTTACAGCTTTTGGGTTACCGGAAGGGGCGATAAGCCGGGCAGGTGACAAGATAAAGCTGACACTGGCTTTTATTAAAGTAGATAAAACCGTGCAGAAAGCGGAGATTGATATAACGGAGGTGGTTACTGATGCGGAAAAAGGAGGCGGAAGTGGAAGTGGCGGAGATGATGACGGTGATGTTGTTGAGCCTCCAACAGAGATAGAGTTGCCACTTGACGATCAAGTTGAGGTTGAAAAGCCGACTACTAATCCGGATGGCGGAGGGGGTGGTATTGGTGGCGAAGTTGGTGATTGGGGAGAAGAGGAGGAAGTGCCTTTGCCCGTAATTTGAGATTAGACATAAACAAGATATAACAATATTATAAACTTAAAAAAATACGATTATGAAAAAGGTATTATTGGCGATTGCAGCAGTTGCAACAATTACAAGCTGCTCACAGAATGAAGAATTTGAGAATCTAGGACAAAAAGAGGAAATAAACTTTACTCCGGTAGTTGGAAAAGCTACGAGAGTTACCCCTCTTGTAACGGACGCTTTTGAGACTTTCACAATTTATGGCTATAATGTGGGTACAACGGATTTTAATGGTACAGGTAATCTCTCAACTGCAATATTTGGACCGGAAACATATTCAAAATCCGCAGCTACTTGGACAGGAAACACTTTCTATTGGCCTGCAAATGTGGCAGAGAAACTTTGTTTCTTTGCGTATTCTCCTGCTTCTATAAAAGAATATCAAGCTACAACAGGTTATCCTTCATTTAAATATGAGGTTAAGGCGGTTGAATCACAAGAAGATTTGGTTGTAGCTAGTAATCTGAATAAAGCAAGAGGGACTGATGTATCTTTGGCTTTTAACCATGCATTAATACAGTTGAATTTTTCGGCAGGACTGACAACTGGCTTTACTTATGCTATTACAAATATTTCAATTAGTGGAGTTAATAACTCAGGCACATTTACTTATAGTAACAGCATCGGTGACTGGACAGCTCAAGATGGCACTGCTTCTTATGCTTATGCAGGTGATTTTAATGGAACAATAACTGATAATGTATTAAAACTTTCAACAGGTAGTAATGCTTTAATGTTAATGCCACAAACAGTTCCTGCTGGTGCTGAAATCTCGATTACATATACAGCGACAGCTAATTCCACTAACCAAGTGACTTTTAATGGAACTAAGAAAGTTGCAATTGGTGGTGTTGAATGGAAGAAAGGCAGTAATATTTGTTATAAGTTGATATTACCAACAGGTGCAGAGGCTATAACTTATAGTACTGTAGTTAATCCTTGGGGTGAGGAAGATTCTCAAGATAAAACAACTCAACCATAATTTTTTTGTAAATGGTGAAAATGTGATATTTCTATGAATCCTAGTTTTTAAACAAAAAACTAGGATTCTCTATCTTAAGATATATGTATTATACGTAATTCAAGATTTATATTATTTCCTCAGTATTTATATCTTATTGTTTTATTAATTTTGAAAGTTTTTCATCTTGATAAATAAGCTTTAAATATTCTTTTCGAATCATCTCTTTTGCACTTTTCTCCTCCTTTTCTATTGCCATGTAAAAGATTTCATATATTTTTGTTGCCAACAGGAACAAATCAAACACCAACACAAATATATGTCATCTATCTGTCAAGGTACTTGGGATTGTCAGAACTGCCCGAAAGCCGTAGACAATGCTATTGCTCACATTATTCATCCAAGAGGCTATCACCAACCAGCCCGGAAATGTGAGGAAAACTTCATCCTTTTTTTGATAAGAGGTGAGGTATTGGTTAATAGTCAAGAATATGCAGGTACGATGCTGAGAGCAGGTGAATTTATTCTTCAGGCTATCGGTTCAAAATTTGAGATGCTTGCCATGACTGAGTGCGAATGTATTTATTATCGTTTCATTCAGCCGGAACTATTCTGTGACTTCCGTTTCAATCATATTATGAAGGAGGTGTCTTCACCATTAATCTATTCACCATTAAAGATAATCCCTGAATTGAAATATTTTTTGGATGGCTCTAAATCCTATTTGAGTGAAAGTAAAGTTTGTCGGGACTTGCTGTCGTTAAAGCGCAAGGAACTGGCATTTGTATTGGGGTACTATTATTCAGACTATGATTTGGCAAGCTTGGTACATCCACTCTCTAAATACACTTCCACTTTCCAGTACTTCATCCTTCAAAACTATAAGAAAGTAAAAACAGTGGAAGAACTTGCCCAACTTGGCGGCTATACTGTCAGTACCCTGCGGCGTATCTTCAATAATGTATTCCACGAACCGGTATACGAATGGATGCAGGCGCGACGTAAGGAAGGTATTTTGGACGAGTTGCTTAATACAAACAACAGTATCTCTGAAATATGCTATAAATATGGCTTTGAATCTCTGCCACACTTCTCCAATTTCTGTAAGAAATTCTTTGGTGCTTCTCCACGCATGCTAAGAACAAACAAAAAGGCCATCTGATAATTTTTCAGAGAGAACGTCAAATAATCTTTTTTTCTTTGTGAGCATAGTGCATTTGTTGTATATTGCTGCTGTTTCCCTTAAAATCAGTCTAATACATCTTTATTATAGAGTCGGATCACTTCAAATAAAGCCATGACAAGGCGGATACGGAAATTAAACTTTTTATTTCAGTAAATTTAAATCTATTATGGCACGTACAATACTAGGATATAAATCATAAATACTATGTAATGAGAACAAAACGAGCTTTTAAGGAATTTTGTGTATTGGGTGGTTTGGCATCTTCCGTTTGCGGGGTGGCTCAGGAACGCCCGAATATTATTGTCTTCCTTGTAGATGACATGGGACTTATGGATACGTCGGTTCCTTTTATCGCAGATGAGAGTGGTCAGCCGGTGCGTCATCCGCTGAATGACTGGTATCATACTCCGAATATGGAGAGACTGGCTAAACAGGGTATTTGTTTTTCTACTTTTTACGCACAGAGCGTGAGTTCCCCTTCCAGAGCTTCCATCATGACCGGACAGAATGCGACCAGGCATGGAGTCACTAACTGGATTAATGCTGAGAGCAACAATCGGAATCCTTTCGGACCGCCCCAATGGAACTGGAAAGGTCTCAGAAAAGATATGCCTACCATGCCGAGAGTCCTGCAACAAGCCGGATATAAAACTATTCATGTAGGAAAGGCACATTTCGGCTGTATGGGAAGCGAAGGAGAGAATCCGCTGAATATCGGCTTTGATGTAAATATCGCAGGTTCCGGCATTGGACATCCCGGCAGCTATTATGGCGAATGGGGATACGGGCATATCAAGGGACAGAAGATTAGAGCAGTTCCTGACCTGGAGAAATATCACGGTACAGATACCTTCCTGAGTGAAGCGCTGACTATAGAAGCGAATCGGGAGATCACCAAAGCCGTAGAAGAAAAACGACCTTTCTATCTGAATATGGCCCATTACGCAGTTCATTCACCTTTCCAGGCAGACAAACGTTTCTTGTCACGCTACACCGACCCGGATAAGAACGAGCAGGCAAGAGCTTTTGCTACATTGATAGAAGGCATGGATAAATCATTAGGCGACATCATGGACCAACTCGAAAAGCTGGGAATTGCCGAAAATACGCTGATTCTCTTTTTAGGAGATAACGGTGGTGATGCTCCATTGGGAGATGAACGTGGCTATGGTTCTTCCGCTCCGCTGAGAGGTAAAAAGGGGACGGAGTTTGAAGGTGGTATGCGTGTTCCTTTCATCGCAGCTTGGGCAAAGCCTGAGAAGAAGAGCAAAGTACAGAAGAACTTGCCTATTGAAGTAGGAAGTATGCAGACACAGTTGGGCACAATCATGGATATCTATCCGACTGTTCTGTCTGTGGCAGGATGCGAAGTTCCCCAAAACTACGTGATAGACGGATTCGATCTGAAAAAGCAACTGAGCGGTAAGGTGGACAAGAAGCGTCCCGAGTCTTTCCTGATGCACTTCCCTCACGCACACCGCGGCAGCTACTTCACCACCTATCGCATGGGCGACTGGAAACTGATTTATTATTATCTTCCCGAGACTCCGAAACAACCCAAAGCCTTGCTTTACAATCTGAAAGACGATCCGGAAGAAAGGAATGAGCTGTCTGCCGCACATCCGGATCAATGCAGAGAGATGATTCGGGAAATGTCCGCCCGGCTAGAAAAGGAAGGAGCTCTTTATCCGGTGGATAAACAAGGAAATGAGTTGAAGCCTTTTGTTTACTTTTAAATAGGTGCTACTATTTCAACTGTCTGTTTTGCCAAAGCATATCTATTAGGCAAAACAGACAGAATTATATATCATTTGTCAGATACAATTGCTATGACCGGATTGGCATCCTCATCCAATTGGCTCATCCAATGGGGAATATTCTCATTTTTATTGTCAGATTGTTTTTGAGAAGCATCAGGAATACTGGCAGCTTCCAGAATAAATCCATATTCTCCTTTATAACTGCACAATGCCGACAGGTCAACTTTCAGTTCCTGCTCTGAAGTGAGATCATCAACAATGAATTGCTGGCACTTTGCAAACTTAGTTTGCTGTGTTTCTTTATTATACAAACCATTATAGACTTGTTTGTTTTTTACGTATTGAAAAAATACAGAATGTGTGTTTTCCAATACATAAGCTACGTAGATACTTTGCGGATTACTATACCATAAAGGATTGGCGGATGAATGATCTGTATCTGTATGAAAAACCATATATGGATATAGTTTCCTGTTTTTAACTGTGTATATCGTGTCTGTGAAGGTTTCTCTGAAACGTAATTCATTCTCGGACGACCATAGGCTAGGATTATAGAGAGGCAGCAGTAATTCTCCTTGCTCCTTATCTTTGATAATCATTACCCCTCTTCTTCCCAGATTTCCAAAGAAACCTGCTCCTCTTTTTACTATAGAAAGGCTGGATATATTATCCGGAGAAGGGATGGAAGGTGATTTTAATAAACTGGGAATTGAATCCAGCTTTTCCCCAAAGGAGTTGAGGAAAAGCAAAGAGTTACCGGGTTCCATTCCTATATTACTATTACAATGGGCGATAATGGTAGAGTTGGAAAATGCAAAATAGCCGGGTGCAGCAGGTATATGTGGAATTTGAATTTTCCCGGTCATTTCTCCTTTCTGATTATATTTTAGCAACTGGTCCGGTGCGCGAAAGAAGTAAAAAAGACCTGCATCATCTATCCAGTAATTTGTCGAGCTATATCCACTTGGATCATCACCGATATGGCCTATACTGCATATATACTTCCCGGTCTGTTTGTGGAATAAGAAACATTGGTCTTTAGTAGCAATCACAATCTTGTCTTCCAGCAGCGCTATATGGGGATTGTTTCCTATCAGGCATACTTCGTTGGTTTCCAAAGGTACATAACGTACAGTATTTCCGAAGTCAGATAACTTTAGGCTTTGGGAATCAGTTGCATCCGTAAGATTTACAAATAATGTATCCCTGGCATTCTCCTGATTTGTGATGCATGAGGTTAGTAAGACTACTATCCATATCAGCAATAATTTATTCATCGTATTTAATTTATTTGATTGTCTGGCCTTATGTCACAAAGAAAAGAATAAAACGGATAA